>OGRU01000370.1_pt1 | contig 44706 bp, 46 predicted proteins | sample 1553541 | NCBI WGS metagenome assembly OGRU01 (sample SAMEA2580068, study PRJEB22360) | human gut metagenome | biome: human gut; feature: human-associated habitat; material: faeces | place: Denmark | collected 2008/2010
CAGATCTTTGAAGAAGAATTTTAATCGGTTTTATAATTAAGAGGGATAGATGATGAATGGGCTGTTATGCTGTAACAACGTAACAGCCCATTTATTTAATTTACATAAGCAGAAATAGATGAAAGAAGGCGAGGACAATAAGTACGATACCTCGTATGCAGATCAATCGATCATTGAGTATAAAATGGGTAATGTGTATCCTTTTGACAGCAATTTTCCTATTTATTCCTGAACAAGGGTTTTATAATCATCAGGTTAAATTGTTTTTAGCCATTACAGTATTTTGCTTGGCATTAAGTGCTATGGAGCTTATGCCTGATTTCATTGTTGCGATCCTGTTGCCTGGATTGTGGATTTTTTTGGGTGTAACAGATTTGACAACGGCGATGTCAGCATGGACAAGCCCAACAATTTTGATGGTGGCTGGTGCGTTTTTTATGGCAGCCAGCCTTGAACATTGTGGATTGTTGAGACGCATTGCTCTTTACCTCATGTGTAAGGTCAATGGAAACTATTTCTTGTTGCTTTTGGCGTTAATGATTGTAGGTGTAATCATTAACATCATGACATTTGGCGCAGCATTTGTGATTGTGCCAGCCATGGCGGTAGGTTTGTGTCTTTCTCTGGATGGAATGGGGAAGAAAATTGGCGCAGGGCTGGGCGCTGCAGCAATTTTAGGCTGTGCGACATCAAACACCTATACTTACATGGCTGGCTGTTGGGGCACTATTAATACTATGGGAGCGGAGTATTTGGGAGATACTCTGATTACACCATTCATTATGATGCTGCATAATTGGCCGATGTTTATTGTTTCTGTGGGCATTTTGTTTGTTGCTTATTTGATGTATCGCCCTAAAGAAGGGTTGGGCGACATTACCTATTTTCGCGACCAGTTGGCGGCAATGGGCTCCATTACACGTAGAGAAAAAATTAATGCGGTGGTCTTGGCGTTATTGATTTTTTATGTGTTTACGGTGCAATGGACGGGAATGCCGATGGAAGCCGGTTTTGTGATTATACCATGTATGCTTTATTTACCTGGTTTTCATGGAGCAACAGACAAGACAGTAGATAAAACAAATTTAAAAACCATTTTCTTCATGGCAAGCTGTATGGCCATTGGAACAGTAGCGACAAGTTTAAAATTGGGCGATGTTCTGTCGGAATTTTGTTTATCGCTTCTTAATGGCAGTGACAATATTATTGCTATATTTGCTGTCGTGTTTTGTATTGTATTTTTGCTGAATTTTTTCATGACTCCAATGGCGATCTGGTCTTTGTTAACAGCGCCGCTTCTGTCCATTGCAGTAAACTTAGGGTATGATCCACTGCCATTTGCTTATGTTATTGGCGCTTGTTCGGATGCCATTTTATTGCCATATGAATATGCACCATATTTGGTAATTTATGGTTTTGGATTAATGAAAATGAAAGATTTTGTTGTTTTCAATATTGTTCGTTCTTTGTTGGTTTTGGCAGGGATTGTATTCGTCTTAAATGGATATTGGCACCTCATCGGGTTGTTTTAATATTGAGTAACTTTTTGAGAGAGGCGCCAGTCTCTCTTGTTTTGTTTGGCAAAATATTATTTTATGAAAAGGAGTCTTAAAAATGAGCTTTGAAAATGAAAGTAGAACCGATATGCTGCAGAAGCGCAGCGAGCGTTGTGTATGTAAATATTGTGGCGGCAAATTGCGTATAAAAAGTATTTCCTTTAATGAAATTGTCGACGGTCGTACGGAGTTATATTGTGATAAGTGTGGACGAATCGAATTTGGTGTGGAACCAGAAATTTATCAGAACGCCAAGTATTATGTCGATGAATTTGATTACAACTGTTATCCAGATATGGACTATACGGAAACCACGCGTCAGATGTCGGTGGCTCGTGTTGCAGAGATCATGGATTGGCTGGTAACAAACATCGGCATTATTGGCAAGGATGGTTTTTCGGTACCAATAAAAATGGATAAGAACCGTGTCAGTGAATGCTTGCATCTGACGGACAGCGACTTATAAAAGAAGGTGAAAACGATGCAAGAGGATAAGATTATAGATATTGAGAAACTTTCGTTAAAAGCGGGATATCGATATCTCTTGAAAGACATCACTTGGCAGGTAAAGCCTGGGGAACACTGGGTAGTATTCGGGATGAATGGCTGTGGAAAAACTACGCTGTTAAGCTTATTAGCTGGTTACAAACAAGCGACCTCTGGTCGGCTTTCTGTTTTAGGTGAACAGTATAGTCCGGAGAATATCATTGATTTGAGAAAGCGCATTGCCTGGGTCAGTGGATCATTTTTTGAACAGAAATTTACGAAAGAATCGGCGCTGGATATCGTGCTGTCCGGTAAAACTGGTGCTCTTGGACGGGATCAACATACGATTACCAACTATGACATCAAAAAAGCAAAACATTTATTGAAGGAATTGCATCTTGGCGAACGCATTTATCAACCGTTTCATATGATGAGTAAGGGCGAACGTCAAAATACGTTGATTGCGCGTGCGTTATTGGGAAAACCTGAAATTCTTCTATTGGACGAACCATGCACAGGCTTGGATATTTTGGCGCGTGAGCATTTGTTAAATACACTGCGTGATTTGGCCAATAACAGCGAGCTGACCATTATTTATGTGACCCATCATACTGAAGAAATCTTGCTGGATGTGTTCAAGAAAACGATGCTCTTGAAAAAGGGCTTAATGTTTGCACAAGGCGATACGGAAGAGATTTTTAACGATGAAACGTTTACGGCATTTTTGGACGCACCAACCCATATTACACCGAGATCTTATCACGGCTTGGAGGCTCATGTGGAAACACTGTCCCATGTGGCTGATTTAATGAAGGGGGTTGAAGAAAAATGACGGACCTGAGAAAAATGAGTTTGTTTCGTGATGTTCAAGTAGCGTTGGATTTCCAGCAAATGGCCGCAGAAGGTTATGTGGATACGGAATTTACTATGTATGGTACGGCCTATTATCAGGATGGGCAGCGTCACTACATCATCAGCAGTGACGAAACAAGGGTGATCGATTTTATTGAATCATCAGAGGCCAGAGATTTGTTGACAATGCCGATTGAATCATTGACAGAAGTGTGTCATGTGCCGCTTGGGGAAAAGGAACGCATTGCTCATGATGTAAAAATCCGTTTGGCACATCGCTTGCAGTTATGCTATCCATTGGAATTCTTTGAGTGTTTGGATGCACTGAATCGCAGTGAAAATAATGATTTGGCCCAGCCTATATTGGAAAAAATGTGCAAAAAAATAGCCAACACTTTCTCGGAAGAAAAGTTGACTATTGTTGAAGACTTAATGCGGAATGCTTATAAAAGAAAAGTGTTAACCAAACAAAGCTATGAAGCTTTTGAGCAATGGTTCGAGAGAGAAAGAGAAAATCTTGAAGAAGACATTATTCCGAAAGATATCCTAAGTAAAACGTGGTATACAGTTTCTTATGAAGATCGACCTGATCATATTAAACAGTTGGTGAATGCACGTAAAGAGTGGGTCTATCAAAAACGTGCACGCCTTGAAAAAGAAGGGAAAATTGTAGCGCCAATTTATCAGCAGACGTATTGGTATAACAACCAGACAGCCATGCAAGACACTCAGGAAAAACATAAAGAACACAGTAAAGCATTGTTAGACAACGACTATATGCAAGCGGTCAAAGAGATTGCAATGTTGCCTGCGGCTGTCGATAAAAAAGCTTTTGAAGCAGCAGTAGCGGAATGTGAGAAAAATTACAGCAACACGGCATTGGAAGCTTTACAGTATTATGGTCGTCTCTGGAGAGTTTCAAATTAAAACAACGCTTTGAAAATTTTAATAAAGGTGCGAATGCTGTTTTCATGTTCTAATAAGTAGTTTTGAGGCATTAGTGAATAAAGACTTAGTGAAGGGCAATTTTTAACAGGCAATACAGTGATATCTGAAATGATATCAGGCAATGCGGTATGATTTTTTAAGGCGGATTTATTGATAAATCCAACGGCGTTCTGATTTAAAATTGCATTTTGATACACTAACAAGTTGTTTGTAATGGTTTGATAGTTGGGCGTGCCGTATTCTTCCAACAAGTGACGAACTGGATTTGCGAAATCATAACTATTTTGATAGATGGTTATTGGATGTTTTAAAATGGTGCGTAAAGAAACACTTTTTTGCTTAGCGAGAGGATGGGTTTTTGAAATTGCGATGTAGAGTTTATCTTCGTAGATAGGGAAAACAGCAAAATCGGAATCAGAATTTGGAAGCAAGTCAAAAGAGGCTAATAAGCCTAATGCTGGCGTAAATTCTTCTTTTATTAAGGAAATGATCTCGTTACTTTCTTTTTCGATGAGCATTGGTTGCACAGCAGGGCACACGTGGTTAAATCGTTTCATAATGTTTGGAATAAAAGCGTTGCCAACCGCTGGCGGGAAAAAGATCAATAATTCTTCTTTTTCTTCTTTTAAGGCTTCTTCAGAAAGATTCATTTTAGCCAGTGTATCATCGAGCTTCAAAAGAACTTCTTCTGCTGTTTTGCGCAGGAGCTGACCATTTTCTGTTAAAGACATACCGCGCGCGTGTCGATGAAACAGAGGGCAGCCAATTTCATCTTCGAGTTTGGTCATTGATACATTCATAGCCTGTTGGGAAATATGCGCTTGTTCACTGGCTTTGTTAATGGAACCGTGTAGGTCGATCAGTATGAGATAACGTAATTGGTCAATGTTCATACAAATTCCTCCATCGTATTAATTTATTACAATTGACCGATGTTTTGCAGCTGTCATAGTACTATGACAGCTGTTTTTTTATTTCACCAAGCGGTAGATTGCATCGGCAAAGATGGCGGTAGCTGCTTCGAGGTCCGCGAGAACGAGGCTTTCGTTTGGTTGGTGGATGACGACATCGCTGTCGGGCATGGTCATGCCGTAGGCGACGGCGTGCGGGATGATGTGGGCGTAGGTGAGGCCGCCGATGGAGAGGGGCTCGGCAGGGTTGCCAGTGTGGTCGCTGTAGACGTCAAGCAGGGTGGTAACGAGTGAGTCGTCCGCTGGGATGTAGTGGACGTCTTTCATGCCTGTTGGTTCGCCGATGATGTGGCCATAGTGTTGGCGTAAAGTGGTAAGAATGGTGTCGGCACTAGTGCCGCGTGGATAGCGAAGGTTGATGAGGACGCTGGCGTTTTCGCCATCGTGGTGGATGATGCCAGGGTTGACGCTGACGTCGCCCATGATGTCGTCGTGGTGGGCGATGCCAAGGCGTTCGCCGTAGAAGTCTTCGTGCAGGTCTTGGCCGAGGAAGCGCAGGAAGGCGTTGGCATCGCCAAAATCGTAGTTGCAGAGGAAGGAGGCAAGGGTGGTAGCCGCATTGAGACCGACCTGTGGTTCCATGGCGTGAGCAGAGCGACCGTGGCAACGTAGGGTGAGGTGGTTGTCGACAATGTCAGCATGGCCGCTGGCATTGCTTTCGCTCAGAAAAGCGTTCCAGGCATTGGCGAGCTCAGCACAGCGATCGCTGGTGAGGGTGCAGCTGGCGTGTTCGGGCACGATGTTGGAGCGAATGCCAGCCTCAAATTGGTCGAGACGACCGTCGGCGCCGGCGCTGCTGCCGTGAAAATGAACCGGCAATTCAAAGATGCCTTTTTCGCCATTGATGAGTGGGAAGTCGGCGTCTGGCGAGAAGGCCATGTCGGGCATTGGTTGGTTGGCAAAATAGCGTTCCATACATTGCCAGCCACTTTCTTCGTCGGTGCCGAGGATGAGGTGGATCTGGCAGTTTGGTTCAACGCCGGCTTCGCGCAAAAGTTTGAGGGCGTAGTAGCAGGCCATGGCAGGGCCTTTGTCGTCACTGGTGCCACGTCCGTAGAGGCGGCCGTTACGAATGGTGGCTTCAAATGGTGGTGAGAGCCACTCTCCTGTGGCAGGAACCACATCGAGATGAGCGAGCAGGCCGAGAATTTTTTCTCCGTGGCCAAAGCGGATGACACCAGCAGCGTGTTCAATGTTTTCGGTTTCAAAGCCGTCGCGTGCAGCGAGATCAAGCATGTAGTCCAACGCTGCCGCAGGGCCAGGGCCAAACGGCGCGTCTGGAGTGGCAGCGGCATCGTCACGAACGCTTTCAATGGCAATAAGTGGTGCAAGGTCGTCGAGCAGAGCTTGCTGGCATTTGGCGGCCTGATTTTGCCAATACTCTTTTGTCAGAGTCATAAGAGAATCCCTCCGGTTTAATAAAGTTTCGTTGATCCATTGGTGAATGGAGCGTATCCGTGTATAATAAAACTATACCAGAAATCTCGGGCTTGGGAAATGGTCAGCTAATGGTTGCAGTGAAAATCCAGGGGCATTCTTAAGATTTCATGGGATTGGTATAATTTGGTTTCAAAAGAGATAAATATTCGCTATAATGTCAGATAACAATATGTGTAGTTTTTTGCAAAGGAGAGAACAATGGATTTAAAAAATTTTTCCATTCCCCGCGTGCTGCTGCTGATTTTTGTTGTGGCACTCATTATCTATGGGGTGTTCAATATGGAGACGATTGGCGGCTTTATTGGCTGGTTGGTCAATCTTGTGCGTCCGTTTCTTATTGGTGTTGTCATCGCCTTTATTCTGAACGTGCCGCTGCGCTTTTTTGAAGGACGGGTATTTTGCCACATTCAGCATCCACGTTTCAAAAAGATCGAGCGTGGTGTGTCGGTTCTGTTGGCCATTGTTTTGGTCTGGGCGATCATTGGTTTAATTGTGAGTGTCATCTTGCCGCAGCTTGCGTCATCGGTGTCTCTGTTTGCATCGTCCATCCCAAGTTACTTTGAATATCTGACGAATTTCTTGGCGATGTTTGAAAAATACAGCCCGGCGGTGGCTCAATTGAGTGATCAGTTGCAGAATCTTTCACCGAGCACCTTGGAAGCGTATTTAACCACTCAGCTGAATAGCCAGATTCCCGAGTTGACCTCCATGGTGAGCTCGGCGGTCATGTCTACGGTGACGTTTGTGGTCACCCTGGCGTCTGGCGTTGTGGAGATGGTGGTTGCCTTTATTTTCAGCATCTATATTCTTTTCAATAAAGAAAAATTGGCGGTGCAGGCGCGCAAAATCTGCTTCGCTTTTCTGTCCAAACGTGTAGCGGTTTATCTGGTTCATGCCGCGCAGGTTAGCTTTGCGAAGTTCTATCACTTCATTATTGGTCAGTTGACCGAAGCGGTGATTCTAGGAACGTTGTGCACCATTGGCATGGTTGTTTTGCGCTTGCCATACGCGCCAATGGTCGGTGTGTTGACTGGATTCTGTGCGTTGATTCCTATTTTTGGGGCGTTTATCGGCGGTGCCGTTGGGGCACTGTTGATTCTGACCGTGAGCCCAATTAAAGCGTTGACCTTCCTGATTTTCCTGGTTATCTTGCAACAGTTAGAAGGTCACATCATCTATCCAAAAGTCGTGGGTGGCTCTGTTGGTCTTCCTGCGATGTGGACGCTCTTTGCTATTACCGTTGGCGGCAGTCTTTATGGCTTGGTCGGAATGTTGCTGTCTGTGCCGTTGTTTGCTGCGTTGTATTATTTGTTCAGCGAAATCGTTTACGCGCGCCTGGCACGTAACGAGATTCCTGCTGATGACAAATTGATTCAATCCGGTGTAGACGACGGACTGCGCATGCAATAGCGCAAGACCGTCACTGGTTCGAAATCTTCCCAGTATAAAAAACTAAGACGTTGCCTGCAGGACACATAATGCGGGCAATCGAAGGAGGTTACAGTATGTGTTGGCCGCTTTTGCGACGTAAAACGTGTTGCCAATATGCTGTCGGTTCTTTTAAAGAAGGGCTGGCAGAATGATGTCTGAACGAAAACGAATTGTGCGGTTGTCCTTTGCCGCTTTGGGCGTTTGCCTGAATATTCTCGGCAGTTTTCTTGTCATGGTGACGCGGCTGCCGATTTATGGGGATACCTTTGGTACCATTTTTGTGGGGGTCTTTTGCGGCCCCCTTTATGCCGTTCCTTGTGCGCTTTTATCAAGTTTGTTGAATGCGAGCTACGATCCGTTTGCCATTCCATTCATTCCAAATGGCATCACGGTGGCTTTATTTGGCAGCTTGCTGCGCCATCCAAAACTAGAACGGCTGCCGCTGGTTGTAAAAGCCTTTCTTGTAGGTTTGCCGGCCTCGGTGGTGAGCGCGATTGTCAGCGCGTTTCTATTTGGTGGGATTACTTCGGCCAGTTCTTCGTATATTGTGCAGGTTTTGTACGGCGTTTTTCATCTGCCGCTGTTTGTTAGCGTTTTTGCTGTGCAGGTGTGCACCGACTTTGCCGATAAATTGGTCATACTCGCCATTGTCACGCTGATTATACGGCGTATTCCGCAGAGAATTAAAGAAAAAGTTTAAGATTTTGTTACCAATTCACTACGTTTCTGCAGCCGCAGTGTGATATAGTAGCGATGTCAAGAAGCGATTTTTATTGACATGGAGGATCATTATGAAAAAGAAATTTATTTCAGCTCTCGTGCTGATGGGCCTTTTGGCTATGCCAATGGCTGCCTATGCCGATGCTGCTGTTGGCGATCAGATTGTAACCATTGGGACCAATTTGACGCAAGAACAGCGTCAGGAAGTGCTGCAGTATTTTGGCGCAGGAGAAAATGCGCAGATTATTGACGTTGATATTTCTGAAGAAAGACAATACCTTAGCGGCAAAGTGCCGGAAGCACAGATTGGTAACAGTACCAATTCCTGTGCGATGATTACGTATACCACAAAGGGTAGTGGCGTCAATGTCACCACCCACAACATCAACTATGTTACCCCGGATGCTTATAAGAGTGCCATTTTGACCGCAGGCATCAACGATGCCGATGTGCAGATCACGGCACCAATTGAAGTCAGTGGTACTGGTGCTTTGACCGGGATTATGAAAGCCTACGAAGTTTCTACTGGTGAAGAAATCAGTGAAGACGTGAAGCAGGCTGCTACGCAGGAGCTTGTTACCAATACTGAATTGGGACAGGAAATCGGTGATGAACAGGCGAACGATCTGATCAATACCATTAAACAGGAAATTGCTGATCAGAAGCCGGATAATCCAGAAGAAGTTCAGAGCATTGTGGACCAGGTGCTTCAGCAGCTGGGCATTACTCTGACGGATGAACAGTATCAACAGCTTCTTGACTTAGTCAATCAGCTTTCTCAGCTGGATATTGACTGGGATGCGTTGGCTGACAACGTTGCCGGTTTGATTGGGCAGGCCAGTGATTATCTGAGCAGTGAGGAAGGACAAGGCTTCCTTGCTAAGTTGCAGGATGTGATCAACAGCTTCTTTGACTGGATTCGCGGCTTCTTCGGCGGCGATTCTGCTGAAAACACCAATGACCAAAATGCAACAACTGGCGTTGTGGACACCACAACCACCAGTGATAACAACCAATCAACGGATTCTGTACAATCTACGGACAGTGTTAGCGACAGCACGTCGTCGAATACTGTTCAGGAAAGCACCGTGCAGGATGATGCGAGTGTTGACCAGCAAGAGTCGTCTTCTCAGGACACAACCGACAATAGTGCACCTGTGGATGGAACCAGCAGCACAGAAAACACCGATGTTGCAGCATAAATAGGTATAATGGAAAAGAGGCTTGAAGCAGCTGCTTCAAGCCTCTTTTTTTGATAAAAAAATCAGTAGAAGGCTGGCTTCTACTGATAGCTATTAAATTAAACGCGTGCTTTACCCCAGAAACAGATGCAGACACACCCAGGGCCGCTGTGACCGCTAAAGGTGGAGCCCAGCGGACGAATAACCAAATCAACCAGTTTTGGAAATTTTTCTCGAATAAGTGCTGCGGTTTCTTTGGCGGACAACAAATCAGAATGAGCGATCATCAGTTTGCCGCTGTAATTGTAGCCGTCAACAGCTGTTTCGCCGAGACGTTCCACAATGCGCTGAATGGCTTTTTTGCGTGTACGAATTTTATCGCTCATAACAATTTCGCCATTGCTATTGGCCACCATGATTGGGCAAATTTTCATCTTTTGGGCGAGAATCCCAGCATAACGTGGAATGCGGCCGCCTTTGATAAAATGGGTAAGGTCGGTAGAAAAGAAGAAATGTTGCATGAATTGGCGGTTTTCTTCGATCCAGTCACGAATTTCTTCGATATTTTTTCCAGCATCACGCAGATGTGCTGCTTCTTCGACAATCATGCCGTAGCCAACGGAGCCACTGAGTGAGTCAACAATGATGAGCTTGCGTTCAGGAAATTCTTCCAGAAGATGGCGCGCAGCCAGCACCGCCGAATTGTATGTGCCGGAAATGCCGCTGGAAACGGTGATGTGGAGGATGTCTCTGCCAGCTTCAAGAAATGGGCGGAAAAAAGCTTTATATTCTCCGACGCTGACCTGCGAAGTTTTCACATCATGGCCATCGACCATATACTGATGCAGTTGTTCTGGCGGGATGCTTTCACCAAAATCATCAAGATAATCTTTACCGTCTAATATAACATGATAAAAAACCGTTTCGACATCGAGTGCTTTCATTGCTTCGCGGGAATAGTCGACGGGGGTACAGCAGCTAATCACAAAATTATTCAAGGGAAACCCTCCATTCCATTTGCCAATTTCATGGCTCTCGCTCTATTTTATATGAAAGCCTATTTGAAAGCAATATGATATTAAATAATTTTCGAAACCAGATAAATATACCTAATAGATTACTTTTTGGATGCAATTTATTGAATTGACGTTCAAAATATTGAAAAAACTTTGATAAAATTATTGACAATAGCATCGATTGGATTTAATATATTGACAATGATTCAAGATAATGAATTTTTATTTCAGAATTTTGAATCTCAAGATAGGTGTCGAGAATGTGCACATCACTTTTCAAAACAAGTCAGAGAAAAAACGAAGCGTTGATAAGCAATTGTAACACAAGTGCTTGAGAAGACAGCGGGAGGAGAAAAACATGGAAACAACGTTAATCAGTGCAGACAACACGTGGGCGCTCATGGCGATTACCTGTGGCTGGGTTGCTGTTTCAATCTGGGCCGAGCAGCGCTTTACCTGGGCCTCAAAAATTTCTGGCGCTATTATTGCGTTGCTAGGTGCGTTGGTGTTGACCAATTTTAAGATCATTCCAACCCATGCGCCATGGTTTGACGATATTGTTTGGGGATATGTGGTGCCGCTGGCCATTCCACTGCTCTTAATGCAATGTGATATGCGTAAAATTTGGAGAGATTCTGGCAAGCTGCTGATTATTTTTCTGATTGGTGCTTGTGGTACTGCTTTTGGTGCAGTGGCGGGATTCTATATCTTACAGGGACACATTCCATATCTGGCAGAACTGGCTGGTACAATGACTGGGACCTATATTGGCGGTGGCGTTAATTTTGCAGCCTTGTCGCAGGCCTTTGATGTGCCAGGAGAAATGATTGCCGCAGCGACTGTTGCGGACAACTGTATGATGGCCATTTATTTCTTTGTCCTGATTGCAATTCCTGGCATTCAATTTTTCCGTAAGCATTATAAACATCCCCACATGGATATGGTAGAAAATGTGGGCATCAGCGATGAAGCAAAAACGCGTGCTGCAGCCTTTTGGGATCGAAAACCAATCTCTTTGCGGGACATCGCTGTGGATGTGGCCATCAGTGCCATCATCGTCTGGATTTCAAAAATCATTGCTGGTTTTCTGGCAGAAACGATTCCAACATCAAACGTATTGTTCACGATGTTGAACGGACTGTTCGGCAATGAATACTTGATCATGACGACCATCGCCATGCTTGTCGCAACCTTCTTTGCCAAACAGATTGAAGAAACGTCTGGCACACAGGAAATTGGGACCTATTTGATCTATCTCTTTTTCTTTGTTATTGGCGTTCCGGCGTCGATTCCACAAATTCTGCGTGAAGCACCGTTGCTGTTTGTGCTTTGTGCCATCATCATCCTCATCAATATGCTCGTGGTCTTTGTTGTTGGCAAGATTTTCCACTTTAATTTGGAAGAAATCATTGTGGCGTCTAATGCCAATATTGGCGGGCGAACCACGGCGGCAGCGATGGCCATTTCAAAAGGCTGGATCAACCTTGTTGGACCAATTATGCTGGTTGGGACGTTCGGTTACATTATTGGTACCTATATGGGGACTTTTGTCGGGCAAATGCTAGGTGGTTGATTGAGCGGCCAAGTTGAGGGGAAAAAGTGTGATGAAAGAAGATGATTGTGTGGTATTTGATGGACATACAGATATTTTTACCGATGTGTTGATGAAGCGATTGCAGGGGGAAACTCAGGTTCTCGAGAATCATCATCTGAAGCGCCTGCAAGAGGGCGGAATAGAAGGCTGCTGTGCGGTCCTTTGGGTGGATCCTCCATACACGAGCAACTATGAAAAGCGCCTTGAGCAATTGCTGGTTGCGGTGAAAGAGGAGATGGAGGAATGCCAAGGCGCTGTGATGGTGCGGCAGCTGGCAGACATTGAAGCGGCTAAACAGGAAGGAAAGTATTACATCCTTCTTGGCGGCGAAGGACTGAGCGCTATTGGCGACAGCCTGGAAAAAATGGATAATCTGTACGACTTCGGCCTGCGTCATGCGATGCTGACCTGGAACGAAGAAAATTGCCTGGCTTCCGGTGCTAAGGGAAATCCCGAACACGGGCTCACAGTGGCAGGCAGAAAAATGGTGCGGCATATGGAAGAAAAACACATGATTGTTGATGTGTCGCATCTCAATGAAAAATCTTTTTGGGGCGTGGTGGACGCTGTCAGTGGTCCAATCATTGCATCGCATTCGGATGTTCGAGCATTAGCGGATGTGCCACGTAATCTGCGCGATGATCAGTTGAAAGCGATTGCTGAAAGCGGCGGCTTTGTAGGGCTGAATGCCTTTAACGAGTTTGTCAGCCTCGATGGTGCCAAGCAAACCAGCGATCAATTGGCGCAGCATGCCTTGTATTTGGCCGATCTCATTGGCGTTGATCACATTGCCTTTGGTTTTGATTTCACCGATTTTCTTGCAGATGAGACCGCCGGCAGCTTTAGCAGCGATGTGAATGTGGCCACCAGAGGCTTGGAAAGCTGTCAGAAAGTGCCAGCCTTCCTTGAGACATTGCATGAAGTTGGATTCAGTCAGGAAGACATTGAAAAAATTTCCTATAAAAATTGGCACCGTGTGATTGGTCAGGTGCTTGGATAAAATAAAAAAGCGTTTTCCGCGCGTTGTTTGCGGAAAACGCTTTTTTATTAGAAAAATGCCGGTGTCATTGCCCAAATGGAAATGCAGTCTTCTGTGCCGTTGTTGACATATTTATGTGGCAGGGTGCTGTTGAAATAGATGCTGTCGCCTTCATCCAAGATGTATTCGTTGCCATTTAGGATGACCGTTAACTGGCCTTTAAGGACATAACCGCACTCCTCACCGTCGTGAGTTAAAGGGGCTTGTTCATAGGCGCAGCCGCTTTTCAATGTGATTTCAGTCATATCCAGCAGGCGTTCCGGTGAGCTGGGACTGAGCAGTTTGTAATAACTGCTGTTTCCATGAAAAATGACGACACGATGGTCGTTTTTACGAATAATCACTTTATCGTCTGCGTCATTCTCATCGAAAAAGTAGTTAATGTTTGTATCGAGCGCCTGTGCCAGCCGCCAGATACTGACCACCGATGGAATAACCATTTCACGTTCGATTTGGCTGATCAGACCAGTGCTGACATCTGAGAGCTTAGATAATTCTGCAATGCTCATCTTTTTACTGTTGCGCAGTTCTGCCATGAAAGAGTGCCATGGAAATCCTCCGTCCATAAAACAAATTGATTGGTTATTTTCATCATAACACTTTTCGATTGTATACGACAAGCCTGTCACGCTAAAAATACGAGGTGAGAGCATGCTTTTTTACCAATCTTGTTTACTTTAGAGAAGTATTGCATTCATAAAAAGCTGTCGCATCAACGAATTGTCGTTGATGCGACAGCTTTTCTATGGGGAAGAATGTTTCTGTTATTTTTATTGGTTTACTTTTCAACGATTGACGCTGGTTTGTTTTGCGCCACAGAAACGCATGAATACGTAGCGATCGTAAATATAGTAAAAAGCGAAGGCGAAGACAATTCCGATGACGGTATCGGAAATACGAAGGGCGATCGAGGTTTCCAGACCGTAAATGCTGGAGGCGATCATCAATGCACCAAGGCAATTCATAGCAGTTTTGTATTTGTAGTCGACGCAGAAACCAAGGAAAAAGCCACCCAGAGGGCCGATAACGGTGTGGAGACTGCTAGGCAGTAAGTTGTAAAATCCATAGTACAGCAAGGAACCTGCAATAACACCGATGAAACGCTGAATGGAGCGTTGGTTGATTTTAGGGTTAGCCGAGTATTCGGAGAGCAGTGAGCCACAGGCAAATCCGGCCCACATGAATCGTTCGATGCCGAAAGCCATGCCAAGTGCGAGAATAGCGCTGACGCCAAGAGACATGCGTACCATCCATTGGAATTTAAGTTCACTGAAATCAAATTGGTCTATTTTATCCATGAAACGAATGTCTTTATTCTTGTCTTTGTGCTTTACGTAGAAAATAAGCCCGCAAATAAGCAGACCGGTCAATGTGAGATAGAAACGCTGGATGAGCGCGTCGCCGTAGACAGGGTTTCCTGACAGGTAAATGTATGCAAAACTGAAGAGGCCGCCATTGCCCATTTCTGGTTTATCGCAGGTGATGAACATAATGGCGAAAAAGGAAACCAGATGAATCAAAAAGCTCAGAAAAGGCGATGAGACGGAAGAAGCCAATACAGGCGCAATGAGCAAAATTAAAAACGACAGGCTCAAAGTCGCCAGAGAGTCTTTGATGCAATAGCCAAAGTCTACGAAACGGATCCCTAACAAAATACAAAAGATGCTGACCGCCATAGGCATGTTTTCAGTACCAAACGCATGAGACAGTGCCGATATAAATACAATGGCAAATAGTACAATCAGCACGGAACGCAGGAACATCCCTGCAATGAGTTTTTGTTTTTCTTTTTTGCTGGTGCATTTCTGCTGCAAATTTTTGTTGACTTGTGTGTCTAATTGAAGAATATCGTAGAATTTCATTTTGTTTCACTCCATTGATTCATAATATGATTTGCTTTTGAGATGAGGGAAAACATTTCCTCGAAATCTGTGCCCATTTCACGATACAAGTCGTAGAATTTTTGGAGCATGATGCCGTAATCGTCTTTTAACGCATGTTCACCTATGTCCGTTAATGATAGTGAATAGCTGCGTTCATCGGCTTGATTTTTTTTGCGCTCGATGCAGCCTTTTTCCGATAAGCCTTTCAAGCAGCGACTAACGGCTTCCTTTTTCATTCCGCTGACCGTACTCAAAAACAAGGGAGTGCAATCCTGCTCAGTTAAATAAATCCAAGCCAGCAATTCTCGTTCGCTGGAGGTTAAAAATTCTTTTTGCTTTTTGCTTAACATGCTTCGTGCAAATTGGTTGAGTTCCTGGTGTATCGTCAACATATCCTGCCAATCAATCATTGGGTGCACTCCTTTCAATAAAGTTAACAATGTTAATCATATGGATTTTCGTGGCGTTTGTCAATAGAAATTTTATGTTTGATTTGAAGAATTTTTAACAAAATAAACGTCCTGTTTGCAAAACAAAACAGGACGTTTTGAGAGCTAATGATCGGCGATGCGATGGAGCAGCTGTTGGAATTCTGGAGAATCGCGTAAAAAGTCGTAGTCCGATTGGGTGCGCAGTTCACGTTCGAAAGCAGTAAAAAAGCTGGTTTCAATGGTCGGCAGTCGGTCCGCTGCGGCGAGGCGATAAAATTGAGGGAGGTTGCTGCCGTTCCACGGTTTTTGGAGGGCTCGAAGAATATGGTGAATGGACTCAAGGGCGGCGGTGCGGTCTTTTTGAGCAAGTGCCAGCACGAGGTGTGGACTGACGGCCTCATGCGGCCAGAGGCCGAAGAGGTTCACCAGGTGTTCGGTCAATTGAGCGATGGCAGAGGCCTCGTTGTGATGGTTGGTTTTGGCTTCAAACTCAATGAGCTGCATAAGCTGCGTATGTAAGCGAATCACTTTTGTGAGCACCTGAGATTCGAGCATCACGGCTGCGTCATCGTAGGCAGTGCGGGCGGCCAGCAAGCGAATGGTGAGCAGATTTTTGTCGGAATCGGTATCTGGCAGCTGATCAATCAGCTGTTCGGCCCGGTCCAGATCGCCGCTGCTTAGAGCCAAGGTTGCGAGCTGCCAGCGCGAGGCAAGGCGCAGAGCGTCGTCGCCGCTTTCGGCGCTGCGTTCAAACCAGGCGACGATTTTTTCCTCGTAAATCGACTTCTCTTCCAGCGGCATGGTGGAGAGAGTTAAGGCTGCGTTGAGCATGGTGGCGCTGGTGTAGATGAGGCGTTCGCAGTGTGGGTATTCGCGGATTTTTTCTTCAGCGGCCGCAAAGGCTCCAGCGGTATCGTCGCTGATGGCTTGGTCGTAGAGCGCGTTGACGAAGGCCGCGATTTCAACATCGGTCAGTTCTTCGTGAAAGGAGAACAGGGTGTTCATGTCAATCTTCAACAGTCGCGCTAATGCTGGCAGCAGGGTAATGTCCGGCATGCTGACGGCGCGTTCCCATTTGTTTACTGCTGGTGCAGTGACACCAAGCATTGTGGCGACCTGTTCCTGAGTGAAACCGTTTTCTTTACGATAATTGCGGATTTGTTCGGCAATGTTCATAGTGGATTCCTCCTGTGGATGGTTCAGGTACCTGTTGAATTCAGTATAGCGCTGAGAGCATTAAAAAACCAGTGATGCGTCGTTAGTAAAAGAGGCCGAAAAATTAACCAGCGTTCAATAAAAAAACTCCCCAAACTGGGGAGCATTTTTTTATCCAATGCCAAGCAGTGCCAGACAGAGATTGATGATGCCGGCCAGCACCATGGTCGGCACTGCGCCAAGCTTGGTTTTGCGCAAAAGCACAAAGCACAGTGCAAAAATGGCGATCATGAGCCAGTTGGTCTGAGCGAAATCAATGATTGCATCCGTTCCCCAAAAGGCTGTAATTAAGATGGAGACGCCAGCAGAGGCGATAAGTGCTACCGTAGCCGGACGCAACGTGCTGAGAATGCTTTTCAGGCCGCTGGCGTTGCGGTATTTGAGATAGAGAATCGCCAGAATGGTGACAATGATGCACGATGGCGCGATGCAGCCAATGGTTGCCAGCACAGCGCCAGGAAGGCCTGCTACTTTGATGCCGACAAAAGTGGCCGCATTGATGGCAATAGGACCTGGTGTCATTTGAGAAATAGTGACTAAGTGGGTAAATTCTTCCATGCTGATCCAGCCATTATTGGTCACAATTTGATCCTGAATCAGTGGCAAGGCGGCATAACCGCCGCCGAAACTGAATAACCCAACTTTAAAGAAGCTAATAAATAATTGCAAATAAATCATTGGTTCCCCTCCCTTTTTAAGAGCAGGGTACGGATAATGCCGAGGATGATGCAGGCGATGACAATGTCCACAACACCGATTTTAAAGACGCAAGTAGCAATGAAAGCAATGACCATAATCACATCAGCAAAAGGAGAGCGCCCTTTGACCACACCGGCAGCCATGTCGTAGACCACAGAAGCAATGACCGCACCGACACCAGCCTGCATGCCTTCCAACAGTTCGCTGACCACAAAATTATCCGCAAAGGCATCGTAAAACAAGGATACCACGCAAATGATTAAAAACGGTGGCAATACTGTGCCAAACGTCGTTGCCAAGGCACCAAGAATGCCGCGCAATTTGTAGCCCGTGATGATTGAGCCGTTGACGGCGATTGGCCCTGGCGCTGACTGAGCAATCGAGACCATATCCAACATCTCGGCTTCTTCCAGCCAGTGGTATTTATCCACAAAGCGATCCTTCATCAGTGAAATGATGACGTACCCACCGCCGAACGTGAACGCGCTCAGTGTAAATGTGGCGCAGAACAATTTCCATAGAGAAACCTTTTCTTCTTCCATCTTCTTCCTCCTTCGTTGCAGCAAAGTCTGTACTAAAAATTATAGTATGCCTGCGTGCTTCTGTACAACAAAGGTTTTTTATCGTCGTGAAAGCAGTGAGAAGTCTAAGGTTGATTGATATTTTTGAGAGACATCAGCCATTCCTCAATGGCGTTGGTGAGAATCAGCTGCTGTTTGAGCACGGCAAGGCCGGTTGCTGGAATTTCCGGCAGCTGTTCTTTTTCGGCGAGGTTGTTTTCGAGATAGGCCTTGAGAATGCCAACGTTTTTTTCAATATCGGCGAGGCGTGCCTGCTGTTCTTCTGGTGGCAGCGCGTCGAGATTGACGATCACTGCGTTGAAATCCAAAAACAGATGAATGGGCTGAGCTGCGATGCTGACCATCAGCCGTTCAAATTCGGCGTGTCCAGCGTCGGTCAAGGTGTAGACGACTTTTTCCGGCATTTTTCCTTCTTTGACGGCGGTGCCGGAGATCAGTCCCTTCTTTTCGAGCTGGATCACTTTTTTATAAATAGAGGGCGTGCTGATTTTTACCCAGCGGGAAATGTTTCGATACTCGACGAGTTTTTGAATGTCGTAGGCGCTCAGCGGTTCTTTTTTCAGCATACCCAAAACGATTAGGTCAATGGTGGACATAAGTTGCTCCTTTCTACAGCCTGTCGTGTGCGACGCTGTTCACTATAAATTATAGTATTTAGATTCGTGGTTTTTGTCAAGAAGGGCTCAAAAAAGAAATCTGCTTGACAACTACTATAATTTATAGTAGCATGAGCAACGCATGGCTATGCTATAAATTATAGTAGTATGTTTTAGAACGAAAGGAGTACGACGATGAGCAATTCGACCAATAAATTGGAACTTTTAGGGCGTGCGCCGCTGGCTAAGGCATTGATGGCGTTGGGCATTCCGATCATGATTGGCATGCTGATCAATGCACTGTACAATCTGGTGGATGCGTATTTTGTGAGCGGTCTTGGTGAGCGGCAGTTGGCAGCCGTTTCTGTTGTTTTTCCGTTGGGTCAGGTGATTGTTGGACTGGGGCTGATGTTTGGAAATGGGGCGGCGTCGTTTTTATCCAGGCTGCTGGGGCGCGGTGAACGAGATGTTGCCAATCAGGTGGCGAGCACGGCGGTGGGCAGCAGTCTGCTGCTTGGCGCTGTGGTGATTGGCTGTGTGCTGGTGTTCATGAAGCCGGTGCTGCTGGCGCTTGGTGCAACAGCGACGATTTTGCCGCACGCGCTGGTTTATGGACGCATTTATGTGCTGTCCTGCATTTTTAACGTGTTTAATGTCACCATGAACAACATTGTCAGCAGCGAAGGCGCGGCGAAAACCACCATGTGTGCCATGATGCTGGGGGCGGTGTTGAACATTGGGCTGGACCCGCTCTTGATTTACGGGCTGGAGCTGGGCGTCGCCGGTGCTGCGCTGGCAACGGCGGTGTCACAGTTGGCATCCACCGTGATCTATCTGTGGTACGTGTTGAGCAGAAAAAGCGCGTTTCGTTTCAGCCTGCGGTATTTTGCACCGAGACGGCAAATTCTGGCGGAAATTTTAAAGATCGGTGTGCCGACGCTGGTGTTTCAGCTGCTGACCAGCCTGTCGATTGCTCTCATTAATCGGGCGGCGAATCCGTATGGGGATGCTTTGATTGCCAGCATGGGCGCTGTTACGCGCATCACGGCCATGGGGACACTGGTGGTGTTTGGCTTTCTGAAAGGGTTTCAGGCGGTGGCAGGATTCAGCTATGGAGCGAAAAACTTTTCACGGTTGCGAGAAGCTATTTTCTGCGCATGCCGTTGGTCCAGTGCGTTCTGCGTTCTGACAGGTTTATTGGCCGCGATGCTGTCGACGCCAATCATGACGCTTTTTGCCAACGGCCAGGAAGAGATTGTTCGCCTGGGTGCAAAGGCGCTGGCGGCGAATGGGCTGTCGTTCATGCTGTTTGGCTTTCATACGGTGTATGCGTCGCTGTTTTTGGCCCTTGGCAAAGGACGGGCTGGCTTGTTTCTGGGCGCTTGCCGCCAGGGCATCTGCTTTTTGCCGCTGATTCTTTCTCTGCCGATGGTCTGGGGCGTGAATGGAATTCTCTATGCCCAGCCATTGGCCGATGTGTTGACGGCGATGATCACTGCGTTAATGGCTTTCAGGGTACATAGGGAGCTGAATATGGAAGTTGAGGCTCTTAGCGTATAGCAATCAGAAAGGCTTGTTTTGTTGAAGTGGAGTATAGAAAAACAGCCCTCGCTCCGATGAGCGAGGGCTGTTTGCATCAGCGTACCGTGGTTTTGCGGTAAACGTGGTACATGAGCGGCACAAGCAGAAGAGAAAGGATGCCGTAAAGAACGAAGAGGATGGGCACTGAGCCGGTGATATGGCCCAACACACTGTAGAGGTTGAAATCGTCCAGCACTTGGCCAAGCTGCAGGAGCTGATCGGGCAGCAGGCCGAGAATGCTTGGCAGCACTTCCCAGCTGGACAGCAGGCTGTTGAGAAAATTGGCGGCGAGCACGAGCACATAGGGCACAATCACGCCTGCAATCTGGGAGCCGCTGGCGGCGCTTACGAACATGGCAAGAAGCGAAAGAAAGAGGATGCCAAGGTAGCCGCCAACGATGGTGAGAAGATAAGTCTGCCAGATGGTAATGTTGTAAAAGGCTTTCCATTTTAACAGCTGAAAAGCACTTTGAGCACCGTCGGAGCCGAGTAGGAGCAGCAGCACCGCCGTATAGAACGTAATGGCGAGCCAGTAAAGCAGAGTCACAGTGGATAGCCCGGCGACGATTTTTGTGCGGACAGCCTTATTACGGCCCATGCGGCTGGAGAAAAAGATGGCGTCGGCTTTCCAGCGGTGTTCGCAAGGGAAGATGCCTGAGACAAGAAAGACGATGACAAACATCAGAAAGAGGATTAGTGTGGGGGCGTAATAAATGAGTGTGTCCCACCCTTCTTTGTAGCTGTTGACCAGGGGTATATCCAATGCTTCGTAATGCTCGGTGAGATAGGATTGTTCAGCGGGGGAAAAGTTTATGTCCGGTCGGGCGAGCCAGTCTTCGAGATTTTGCACGCGGCGTTCATAGAGCTGGCCGACTTCGTCGGGATCGACGCTGTCAATGAGAAAGTAGTTGTAATTGTTGAAGCCTTCGAAGGTTTGAGCGATCAGGTTGCGAATTGTTTCATAACCCTGGGTGTGGGAGTAGGCGACGTTTTGGCGTTGTACATCGTCGGATTGGTAGTCGTCGGAGGCGATGATCGTCTGGTTGACGGCAACCGCTTTGCGCAGCATGGTCTCGTCGATGGGGCCACTCCATTCTGCTTGGGCGTCGCGCAAAGCGCGGGCCGCTGCCGGACCACTGAGGGAATCGCCGCTGGTATCGGTATAAGAAACGTGAAGCGTGGCGGCGTAGCAGATGATAATTAGGCCGATGGCGCACACAATCAGCGCGATTTTGCCGCTAGCGCGGCCGAATATTTTTTTCCATTCATAGCGTCCCATTGTCGTCACCTCCTGCTTCGCCAAAGTGATAGAGAAAAACATCTTCCAGTGTCGCTGTTTCCAGCATGGCATCAGGACTAGGCTTGACCGGAGAAACGATGCGCAGCTCGGCATTGTCGTGCCCCGCTTTGATATTGGCCACTTTGAAGCGCGCCGCATAAGAAGCGACTTCGCTGCGCGGCACCGTGAGTCGCCAAACCTGGTCGCGCATCGAACGAATCAGGTCTTCAGCATTGCCCTGTTCAACGATGCGTCCGGCATTCATGAGCCAGATCTCATTGGCGATGTATTCCACATCGCTGACAATGTGGGTCGACAGCAGCACCAGTCGATTTTCCGAAAGCTCACTGATAAGGTTTCGGAAGCGGATGCGCTCGTTTGGGTCCAGACCTGCCGTCGGTTCATCTAAGATAAGGATGCGTGGATCATTAAGCATGGCCTGTGCGATGCCAGCGCGGCGTTTCATGCCGCCGGAAAGTTTTTTCATCTTGCGTTTGGCCGCTTTTTCCAGCCCCACCTGATGCAGTAGAGTGCGCACGCGTTCCTGGGCTGCTGCCGGGCGCACACCTTTGATGGCGGCAATGTAGAGCAGATAGTCACGAACGGTGAAATCTGGATAGAAGCCAAACTCCTGCGGCAGATAGCCGAGCAGGTTGCGATAGGCAGCATCCATTTTGAAAATGTCTTGTCCGTCGAAAGTGATCTGGCCTTGCGTTGGTGTCAAAAGAGTGCAGAGCATGCGCATAAGGGTTGTTTTTCCAGCACCGTTCAGGCCGAGCAGACCATAGACGCCGGTGGTCATTGTCAGTGTGACACTGTCAACGGCGGTGAAATCGCCAAAACGCTTGCTGAGATTATTCATACAAAGTTCCATGAAGGGTTACCTCCCATTGCTTAGTGGATTCGTGGATCCAGCGATGGATCACGTAGGCGAGAAAGGCCAGACTACCGACAAACAGCGTCAGCCACACGGGCACGGTGAGCAGGCGATAGAGAGAAGTGTTGAGGAGCAACAGCCACCAGACGCCGCTTGTCAGCAGGCAGGCAACGCTGACGAGGAGGCCGCTGCCGTGTTTGCTCGCAAGAATGGCAAAACAGAGACTGGTGGTTACCGTCAGCGGCAGCAGAAATTGGGTCAGCAGTGTAAAAAATGGGAGCGCATACACCCATGCTGCTGTGCAGCAAAAAACGGTGAGCAATGCAATATCCACCAAACCGAAAAGCAGCAGGCGCGCCGTATAAATGTGGCGCAGCGAGTAGTAGGTGGTGGCCTCAATTTCCAGGCAGTCATAGGTGCGGTTCTTAGCACACTCTGGGACCAGCAGAATAACAAAGAGTGCTGCCGCAACTGCTAAACTGCGACAGAGTGCGAACGTTGTCAAGCTAGGCAGTGACAGCGCCAGTACGACCAGCAGAATGCCTTGCGCCAACCACCAGCGCTTGTGAATCAGCCGCAGCTGGCTGCGCAAAAAGGCGTAGAAGGGCAGCGGTGTTTCGGCTTCAGCTTGAATAAAGCGGGCGCGTGCCGCCGTTACCGTGGCGCGGAGATGTTCCTCTCGCACCGTTGGGGTGGTTGTTTGGCTGTCGTTGTTGAGCAGTTCGTCAAGGGTCATCGACGAGCGCCTCCTTTCCAATAAGTTCATAAAGCTGGGCTTTGGCCTGACGCAGACGATATTTCACCAGCGGCAGCCCAATCTCAAGAACCTCTGCAATCTCACGCAGCTTCAGTCCTTGATAATAATGCAGGAGGACCACCTCGCGCTGTTCCGGTGCTAATTGCCCCAGTGCCCATTCCAAAAGCAGATGGGTCGTTGTCGATTCTTCCTGATCGGGCAGCGTCAGGGCGGTTGCCAGCTGCTCCTCTTCCGTTGGCAGCGGCTCGGCTTTCTTCCACTGATTGCGGCAGAGATTGGCGGCGATGGTGTAGAGATAGTTCTTCGCTTTTCCCTGATGGCGGTAGTCGGAGAGCTTGCCAAAGAAGCGGACAAAGGTCTCTTGCGTTAAATCCTCCGCCTCCCGCTGGTCGTTGCTGTGAAAGGTGCAGTATTTGAGAATGTCGCTGTAGTATTTGCGCACAAAGGCGTCAAACGTTGCCTCGTCACCCTGCTTCATTTTTCGAATCATGAGAAACTCTGTGTCCACAATGCCCTCCTTTCCTGGAGCCTTTTAAACGTTTTGTTGTACAATCCATGGTTGTGGCTCTATATAGAATAACAATTGAGGCAACCAAAAAGATAGCCTCCCTGGCAAAAAATGACAGCGCTCTTATCAAGAAAAGTGATAAGAGCGCTGTTTTTGCTTTTTTGAGCGCAAAAAAGAGCTGCCACTAGTGTGACAGCTCTTTGTAAATGCGAATTATTTGCCGTGCTTGATGGAAGTGAGGAGACCACCTTCGAGCAGGAGGCGTTCCTGACGTTCGCCAAGTTCGAGGGCGAGTTCGTAGGTTTTGCCGGTGGTTTCGTTCTTCACGGTCACGCTGCGTGCCTTGACCTGTGCTGGCAGATCGGAGAAACTGAGCACGTCGCCGAGGTTGAAGTCGTCGTAGTCGGCTGGATTCTTGAAGGTCAATGGCAGAATGGCGTTGTTGATGAGGTTGGCCTTGTGAATACGTGCGAAGCTCTTAGCAATAACAGCTTTGACGCCAAGATAGAGTGGAGCGAGGGCAGCGTGTTCACGGCTGGAGCCCTGGCCGTAGTTATCACCGGCAACGATGATTGGTGCGTATTCAGTGCCCTGCATCTCCTGGCAACGGCTTGGGAAGTCTGCATCGGATGGGGTGAGGCAGAAGTTGGCCAGGTGAGGAATGTTGGAGCGGAATGGCAGCAGGGATGCGTTGGAAGGCATGATGTGGTCGGTGGTGATGTTGTCTTCCAGATAAGCGGCTACCTTGCCGGAGAAGGTTTCAGGAACAGGTTCGCCAACAGGCACGCCCTTGATGTTTGGCCCTTTGACCAGTGGGGTGTGACCAATCTTTTCATCGCTAGGGAAGATGAAGAGGTGGTCGTCGCGATCGTAGCGTTCTGGTACCTGGATGTTGTCGAGACGGCTGTCGCCAGCAGGGCTGGTCAATACGCCGGTGATGGCAGAGATGGCTGCCGTTTCAGGGCTGACCAGGTAAACCTGAGCGCTCTTGGTACCGCTGCGTCCGAAGAAGTTGCGGTTGAAGGTACGCAGGCTGATGCCGTCGGTGTTAGGAGCCTGACCCATGCCAATGCAAGGACCGCAGCCGCATTCGAGGATGCGGGCGCCAGCTTCGAGGAAGATGGAGAGAATGCCATCGGAAGCCATCTGCTTGAGAATGGTGCGGGACCCTGGAGAAATAACGAGGCTGACGTTTTCAGCAACCTTCTGACCTTTGAGGATGGCTGCGCAGCGAGCCAGGTCAAGGTAGGAAGAGTTGGTGCAGCTGCCGATGGCCACCTGGTTGATCTTCATGCCAGAGAGGCTTTCAACGGTGACAACCTTGTCTGGGCTGTGTGGGCAGGCGGTCATTGGTTCGAGGGTGGAAAGGTCGACATGGATGGTTTTGAAGTAAACGGCATCGTCGTCAGCAGCCAGTGGCACCCACTGATCGCCGCGGCCCATGGAATCCATGTACACCTTAGTGTTTTCATCGCTAGGGAAGATGGAGCAGGTAGCGCCCAGTTCAGCGCCCATGTTGGTGATGGTGGCGCGTTCAGGAACGGAGAGGGTAGCTACACCGTCGCCGGTATATTCATACACTTTATTCACGCCGCCCTTAACGGTTTCCTGCTGCAGCACATAGAGAATGATGTCCTTTGCAGATACGCCGGTGCGAAGCTTGCCGGTCAGGCGTACTTCGATAACGTCTGGGCAGGTGATGTAGTAGCTGCGGCCAGCCATGGCTGCGGCAACGTCGACACCGCCGGCACCGATGGCGATCATGCCAAGGCCGCCGCCAGTAGGGGTGTGGCTGTCAGAACCGATGAGGGTCTTGCCAGGAATGCCGAAGTTTTCCAGATGCACCTGGTGGCAGATGCCGTTACCAGGACGGCTGTAAGTAATACCGAAGTTTTCTGCGGCGCTCTGAATGAACAGGTGGTCGTCAAAGTTTTCAGGACCGCTCTGCAGCATGTTGTGGTCAATGTAGGCCACGGAGCGTTCTGTTTTTACACGGTCAATGCCCATGGCTTCCAATTCAAGGTACGCCATGGTACCAGTGGAATCCTGGGTGAGGGTTTGATCAATGCGTAATCCGATTTCGTTGCCTGGTTTCATTTCACCATCGGTGAGATGGGCAGCGAGAATTTTTTCTGTCAATGTAGGCATGTGTTTCCTCCTTGTATCATCCAATAGAATAAAATAATTATACGCTTTCTTGAATTTCCTTGCAAGATGGATGGAGGTAGTTTACGCTAAATGAAAGGACGGTGCTCAAGGGTTGACGGGAGGGCGATGGCCAATGTGGAGAAGGCTTCTAGAGATTATTTTTCCAAATCCGAGCATGTGTGTGCTCTGTGAAAAACGAACCGACGGATTGAATATTTGTGACGACTGCTTGGCGCGTTGGCAGCGTTTTGCCGCGGCAGAAGGGCAGTGCCGTCGCTGTGGCCAGTTTGGTTCGCGGGCGCCGGTTTGCGACACTTGCCGCGATTGGCCAGCGTATTACCTTGGTAATACCGCTTTTCTTCCTTATACAGACACTGTGCGAGAAGCCATTCTTCGTTTTAAATATCACAACGAGCCCTGGCGGGTCGAAGGATTTGCAGCGCTGTTCGCTCGCTGCCCAGCGGCGCAAGTGGATGCGATCGTTCCGGTGCCGCTACACAAAGCGCGCCTGCGAGAACGTGGCTACAATCAGAGCCTGCTCCTGGCGCGCGAATTGAGTCGAGTTTGGCAGCTGCCGCTGCACGATGACTGGCTGTTGCGCGTGATCAACACGCGTCATCAAGTTGGGCTTTCAAAAACAGAACGCGAGCGGAACGTGTCCCAGGCTTTTGCTGTGCCGGAGAAGCTGCGTCCTCAGCTTCAGGGGAAGCGTGTGCTTCTCGTCGACGACGTGATGACAACTGGCAGCACACTGCTGGCCTGCGCACGCGCCTTGCATAAAGCTGGTGTGAAACAGGTGCAAAGTGTTACGTTGGCAAGCGCCATTCGATAATATGCGCAATATGCAAAGGAATATGCATAGGACTTTTTTATAAATAAAGGAAAAACGGTAAATTCAGGCAAAATATCCAGATATTAGCCAGAAAGTGATTGAAAAAATATACACGTCGCTCTATAATATCCGTATATGTTTTTTCTATTACAAATTTAAGAGGAGAAGAGATATCATGAAAAACAAAAAGTGGATCGCAATGTTGTTGACAGCCGCTATGGCTGTAACGCTTTTAGCTGGCTGCGGCGGTGGCAACGATGCTGCTTCTAGCAGTGCGGCTGCTGAAGGCAGTGCCTCCAGCGAATCTTCCAATGTTGTCGTTGTCGGGACCAACCCAACCTTCGAACCATTCGAATATCAGGACGACGAAGGCAACATGCAGGGCTTTGACCTTGACCTGATGACCGCCATCGGCGAAAACCAGGGCTTTACCGTAGAATTCCAGTCCATGGAATTTGACGCGCTCACCGGCGCTATCCAGACCGGCCAGATCGATGTCATCGCTTCCGGCATGAGCATCACCCCAGAACGTCTGGAAAACCTTGCTTTCGCTGACCCATATATGGACGCTTCCCTTGGCATCATGGTTGCTGCTGACAGTGACATTGCCAGCGCTGACGATCTCCAGGGCAAGACCGTTGCTGCTCAGATCGGTACCACCGGTGCTGACGAAGCAAACGCTCTGCAGGAAGCCGGCACTGCCACTGCCAAGATCCTTGACAACTACAACACCTGCATCCAGGATCTGCTGATCGGCGGCTGCGACGCCATCATCATCGACATCCCTGTTGCTGAAGCTTACATGGCAGATCATCCGGACGATGTGAAGCTCGCTGGTGAACCTTATGTTGCCGACTACTATGGTCTCGCAGTGAACAAGGACAACGCCGAGCTCGTTGAAAAGCTCAACGCTGGTCTGGCTGCCCTGATCGAAGATGGCACCTATGCTGAACTCTGTGAAAAGTATGGCCTCAATGTTTCTGACGCTATCAAGGACGGTTCTGCAAAGGCAGCCATCGAAGAAATGGCCGCTGGCGGCAGTGAAGAAGCAGCTGAATAATTTATTAGTAAAAAAGATATAGAATGAGATGCAGGCGGTCCCTGCATCTCATTCTTGCGTTTTATCAGGAAAGGAGAAACTTGAATGGGCGATTTTTTTAGTACCTTTATGGACGTCCTGCCCAAACTGATTCCCGGCGCTGGCACGACGCTGTTCATCACCGTCTGCGGCGTGTTCTTCGGGATCATCATCGGGCTTGTCATGGCGTTGATGAAAATGGGCCGCAATCGCGTGCTTAGAGTGATTGCGAATGTTTACATCGAAGCCCTTCGCGGCACGCCGCTCTATGTTCAGATCTTTTTGTGGCACTTTGGTGTGGCAAGCATCATCGGCGAACTGTTCTTCAATGGTAAATTCAGTTTCCCAATTCTCGTCACCAGCGTTGTTGTGCTGTCGCTGAACAGCGGGGCGTATGTGGCAGAAATTTTCCGCGCCGGTATTCAGGGCGTTGACAAGGGCCAGGTGGAAGCGGCGCGCTCTCTCGGCATGAATCACAAGCAGGCCATGCGTTTCGTCATTCTGCCGCAGGCGTTCAAGCTCGTCATCCCACCACTGGGCAACGAGTTCGTCATGCTGCTGAAGGATACGTCTCTGCTGGCTGCCATCGGCTTGTCGGAAATCATGAAACGTGGTCAGGTATACACTTCGGTGCACATTGAACCATTTCCAACCTATGTTGCCGTGGCGTTGGTCTATCTCGTGCTGACCCTGACCTTCACCCGTCTCATCAACTGGTACGAACGCCGTCTGCAGACGGATAAGCGCTGATCATTAGGAGGTTATTGAACAATGATCGAAATCAAAGACTTACACAAATCCTTTGGTGACCTGGAGGTTCTCAAAGGCATCACCGAAACCATCAAAGATGGGGAAATCGTCTCCATCATCGGGCCTTCCGGCTCTGGTAAGAGTACCTTCCTGCGCTGCATCAACCTGCTTGAGGAACCAACCAGCGGTCACATCATCATCGACGGCCAGGAAATCACCGACCCTAAGACGGACATCAACAAAATGCGTGAAGACCTTGGCATGGTGTTCCAGCGCTTCAATCTCTTCCCTCATAAGACTGTGCTGGAAAACATCACCCTCGCACCAATCAACGTTAAAGGGATTGCCCAGGCTGAAGCGGAAAAAACCGCGCGTGAATTGCTGCAGCGTGTTGGTTTGTTGGATAAAGCCGACAGTTATCCAGCCGCTTTGTCCGGTGGTCAGCAGCAGCGTGTAGCGATTGCTCGCGCATTGGCCATGCATCCAAAAATCATGCTCTTTGATGAACCAACGTCCGCATTGGACCCAGAAATGGTTGGTGAAGTATTGGCGGTTATTCGTCAGCTCACTGAAACCGGTATGACCATGCTGATTGTTACTCACGAAATGGGTTTTGCTCGTGAAGTGTGCGACCGCGTGTTCTTTATGGATCAGGGTTACATTATGGAACAGGGCACCCCGGATCAGATTTTCAATCATCCAAAAGAACCACGTACCCAGGATTTCCTGGCGAAGGTATTATAAGAAAACAAGGCGACTGTCGCATGGGACAGTCGCTATTTTTGTAAGCAGGAGGCGATGTGATGGAGCTAATGGTGGTGGAGGACGACGCGGTAATTGCGTTTGGCCTGGTGTATGCGCTGGAGCAGGAAGGCTATGGTGTGCGGCAGGCTTCAACGGTGGCCGAAGCGCGGGCGTTGTTGGTAGCGACGGCAATTGATTTAGCAATTGTTGACCTGCAGTTGCCTGACGGCGATGGCTTTTCTGTTGGAGAGACGGCATTGGCACGAGGCGCACAGGTGATATTCCTGACGGTGATGGACGATGAAGAACGGATTGTGCGGGCCTTAGATCAGGGGGCAGCAGATTATGTGACCAAACCATTTCGTTTGCGAGAGCTGCTGGCTCGCGTACGGCGGGCTCTGCCGGAGCAGGAGACGACGCTGACGCTAGGAGAAGCGCGGGTCGACACAGCGTCTGGCCGCGTCATGGTGGCTGGGCAGGAGGTGCCGTTGACGGCGCTGGAATATCGACTGTGTCTGGTGTTTGCTATGAATCGTGGCCAGCTTTTGACGCGGGCGCAGATTTTGGACCAGCTTTGGGACCAGAATGGCAACTTTGTCGAGGACAACACGCTGACGGTGTATGTGAAACGTCTGCGTGAAAAACTGGGCGATGCGGTGACTATTGAAACGGTAAGGGGGCGAGGGTATCGTGTGGGTGAGTAAAACGGAGCTGGAGCAGTTGTCCAGCGAACTGCGCCGCGCCATCAACGGTGAATCGGTGGAATTCCGCAGCAATCAGGAAGGAGCGCTGTCGCTTTTGCGCAATGACCTGCATACCTTCGCGGCCCAGCTGGGGGCCGAACGCGATGCGGCCAATGCGGCGAAGGTGGAATTTGCGGAATATATGGAGAACATTTCACACCAGTTGAAAACGCCGGTGACGTCCATGATGCTGATGACGGATTTATTGGAAGCTGCGCCGCCAGAGCGGCAGGAGGAGTTTTTGGCGAACATTCGCATGAGCTTGGCGCGCGTGGATTGGTTGGTTGGCACGTTGCTCAAACTGGCGAAGCTGGATGCCGGTGCGGTACAGTTTGAGCCGCAGGCATTGAGTGCAAAGACCTTGCTCGATGCGGCGTTGGGACCACTGGCGATTTTGTTGGATGTGCGAGAACAGCAAGTGGTGCTGGTTCAAGACGGCATGTTGCATTGCGATCGACGCTGGACGGTGGAGGCGTTAACAAATATTATAAAGAACGCCTGCGAAGCGTCACCGACGGGCAGCACCATTGTTGTTGACTGCGGGGAGAACCCGCTTTATGAATGGGTATCGGTGGAGGACGCTGGACCAGGGCTGTCGCGTGCCGAGATGGCAGCACTTTTTGTGCGCTTTGCCAGCTCATCCAGTAAGGATGGGGTTGGCATTGGACTGCCGTTGGCACTGGCGATTGCTCGCGGACAAAACGGCGACATTGATGTGGACGCTGGCGGCAAGGGAAAGGGTGCGACTTTCACGCTGAAATTTTATAAATGAGCAGAAATGGCGTTTGTGTCACAGAGCAGTCACTTTGGCTTGCTATGATAAGACCATAGAAAACAAACAGGAGGCAATTCATATGGCGATCCTTCATGTAGAAGAACTAACAAAAATCTATGGGAATGGCGACACCGCTGTGACGGCGTTGGATCATGTCAGTTTTAGCGTGGAAAAAGGCGAGTTTGTGGCCATTGTTGGGGCATCCGGCAGCGGTAAATCAACCCTTATGAACCTCATCGGCGGCATTGACGTGCCCACCTCGGGCCGAGTGTTCATTGATGGGCAGGCTCTTTATGCGATGGACGAAAGTGAACGAGCGATTTTTCGTCGTCGCAACATTGGCATTGTGTTTCAATTTTATAATTTGGTGCCGACGTTGACCGCGGCTGAGAACATCATGCTGCCCTATTTGCTTGATAAACGGCAGCCAGAAAAAGCAAAACTAAAGGAGATTCTTGAGCTCTGTGGGCTGACAGCCCGCGCCAATCATTTACCGAGCGCGCTGTCCGGCGGTCAGCAGCAGCGCGTGTCGTTGGGACGGGCGCTGATCAACAATCCGGCGTTCATTCTTGCCGACGAGCCGACGGGAAATCTGGACAGCCACGCCAGCCGCGATGTCATGGAGTTGCTGCAATTGGCCAATCGGCGCTACCAACAGACCCTGCTGCTGATCACCCACGATGAAAAAATTGCACTCATGGCTGACCGCATTCTTACGTTAGGCGATGGGCGGCTGTTGTCTGACGAGGTGTTGAAAGAACAGCGAAAGGGGGCGCGTTGACATGCGCCTCTTTGTGCATCTGGCTGTGAGCCAGTTCCGTGTCAATCGGCTGCGAAGCTTTTGGACGCTGGTGGCGGTTGTGCTGGCGACGGCGCTTATTACCTGTGTGACGCATTTTGTTGCCAGTGGCAGCGCCATGATTCGTGAGAGCGTTGGCGGCGGGCTGACGGTGTACAGCGCCATGTATCTGCGTGTGCTGGTACTACCGGCGGCGTTTCTCAGCCTGCTCATTATGATCATGGCGGCGGTGGTTATTTCAAACGTTTTTCGTGTCAGTGCCCAGGCACGCACCGCTGAATTTGGCATTCTGAAATGTGTCGGCGCTACGCCGGCGCAGATTCGCAAAACGATGCTCTGGGAAGCGGGATTGCTTGCCCTTGTTGGCATTCCACTGGGGCTATTGGTTGGGCTGGCGCTGACGGCTGGCGGCATTGTTATTGCCAACCACTTTTTCGATGAATTGAACGCTCTCACGCACATCATGCTCAAAACCATGACGTTCCGTCTGCGCTTTGTGCTTTCTCCGTTAGGGCTATTGGTGGCGGCATTGCTGGCTTTTGTGACGGTGCTCATCAGCGCCTGGCTGCCAGCACGTAAAGCCGCTCGCCAGAGTGCCATCGATAGTGTGCGCGGGCGCAATGCGGTGAAGGTGCGTGCGCGACGGGTTCATTGCTGGATGGATGCCATGGTAGAGCGTGTGTTTGGGCCGGAGGGACTGCTTGCTCACAAAACCTTGCAGCGCAGCCGCCAAACCTTTCGTGCCACGGTGGCGGCGCTGGCGGTGGCCATTGTGCTCTTTATTTTCATTGGCTTTCTTTGGCAGGAAGCGGGTGCGTTCAATGAAATGATGACGTCGAAAGATGGTTATACCGTGACCGCTGATTATCAATCGGCCATGGCTCAGGATGGCACGGCGTATGCGGCACCGATTGCCAGTGCGCTTGGCGATGCCATTACGAGTGAGCTGGCCAGTTACGATGGAGGCACCGATGTGTTTGGCTTTGGCAATGACTATAAGCGTTACGACGTGACCGTGGATACCGCAGATTTGACACCGGAAATTCTTTCATTCTACGAATTGGAGGGGCAGACATCCGCGACGTTTGATGTGGAGTGCATTGTTCTGGATCGTCAACATTACCAAGAACTTTGTGAGGCCGCTGGTGTGCCGATGGGCAGTGTGCTGCTCATTAATAACGACCGTCTCAACATCAAGGGATACAGCACAGATACTCCGGTTTTTGCCAATGTGCCGCAAACACTGGAACTGAAAGCCAGCGATGGGTCCATGACGGAGCTGGACATTGCGGCTGTGCTCAGTGCAGATGATGTGCCGGACGTGCTTTTTTATCCGAACACCAACACCGTACGCTTGATTTTGCCGGAGATGTCTCTTCGCCAGTATAGCTGGCAGGCGGCACCAGCGGACCAGCAGGGTTTCATGGATTATGCTGAGGAAGTCCTGGCGGAGCATTTTCCAGATCAGAGCCGTGACAATTATATGGAAAATGGCTACAGCGCACGTGTTTACGCGACGGAGGATTATTACAAGGTGATGAATATTGCCGTCATGCTGGCGCTGGTTTTTCTAGCTTGCTTCTGCGGCCTGCTCATGCTCATTGGTTTTACCAATGTGGTCAGCACACTGTCTACAAACGTGCTTATGCGCACGAGTGAATTTGCTGTGCTTCAGAGCGTTGGCATGACACCGGAAGGGCTGCGCAGAATGCTTGCCCTGGAAAGCATTCTCTGCAGTTTGCGCGCCATGGCCATCGGCGTACCGCTCGGTAGTTTGCTGACTTACCTTGTGGCGCTGCCTGTGCGCAACGCCTTTCCAATTCCGTATCAGTTTCCACTTGCAGCCATTCTCCTATGCTGTGCGGGGGTGCTTGCACTCACTCTGAGCATTACCGCACTGGCTGCCTGGCGGCTGCGAAAACAAAACATCATCGCTCGCATTCGCAGTGGTCAGCGACTGTATTAAAAAGGTTGAAAGGGGCAGCATCGTTATGGACGATGCTGCCCCTTCATGCTTGTCGTCGCTGTGCGCTTGCAACCTTTGTAGAAATTGTTTATAATAAACAGAGCTGAGTATGTAGGATCGGCAAATTTATGAAGAAGGAGGAAATTGTTATTTCTAAGCAAAAACCAAAAGATGGCGTCAAGATCATCCCATTGGGCGGACTTGAAGAGATTGGGAAGAATATGACAGCCGTCGAATATAAGGATGAGATCATCGTCATTGACGCGGGAATGTCCTTTCCAACGGAAGATCTGCTTGGTGTAGACTGTGTGATTCCGGATATCACCTATCTGACGACCAACAAGGAAAAAGTAAAGGGCATTGTTCTCACCCATGGCCATGAAGACCACATTGGTGGCCTGCCGTATGTTTTGCGAGAACTCCATGTGCCTGTTTACGGCACACGCCTCACGATTGGGCTGCTCGAACCGAAGCTCAAGGAGGCGCGCAACCTCGGCAAACAGCGATTGGTGGTTGTCAAGCACGGCGAACCGTTCAGAATCGGACACATGGAGGTTGAATTGATCAAAACCTGCCATAGTATCCCAGATGCCAGTGCGGTGGCCATTCACACACCATTAGGGGTTATTTTCCATACGGGGGACTTTAAATTTGACCAGACGCCGGTAGATGGAACCACGACCGATTTTCAACGTATTGCAGAGATCAGCGCCAAAGGTGTGCTGCTGATGATGAGTGACTCTACCAATGCCACCCGTCCTGGGTTCAGCATGAGTGAGTCGTCCATCGGGGAAACGTTTGATAAGTTGTTCCCACATATCTCTGGGCGTATCATTATTGCGACCTTCGCTTCGAATGTGCATCGTTTGCAGCAGGTGTTGAATGCAGCGCATGCCAATCGTCGCAAAGTGGTGATTACCGGGCGCAGCATGGTCAATACCATTAATGTAGCCAGTGAATATGGATTCATTAATGTGCCACCAAATACCCTGATCGAAATGGATGAAATGCGTCAATATCCGGATGATCGACTGGTGATTCTCTGTACGGGAAGTCAGGGCGAGCCTATGGCAGCGCTTTCCCGCATGGCGATGAGCGAACATCGTCAAGTGCACATTGGTCCTGGGGATACGGTTATTTTTTCAGCCAGCCCAATTCCAGGCAATGAGAAACTCATCAGCAAAGTAATTGACATGCTCTTCAAACTTGGTGCCAACGTCATTGACAACACCGATCAACGTGTTCATGTATCTGGACACGCCGCCCGTGAAGAGCTGAAGATGATGCTCAATCTTGTAAAACCGAAGTATTTTATGCCTGTACACGGTGAATATCGGATGTTGCTGTCCCATGCGAATCTTGCCAAAGAGGTCGGTATTCCGCCAGAAAACATCATTGTTACTGAAAATGGCCATGTTGTTCAAGCCACGCAGAACCGTGTGAGTCTGGCGGGTAAAGTGCCTGCTGGCCGCGTGTTGATCGATGGTTTGGGTGTTGGGGACGTTGGCAATATTGTCCTGCGTGATCGACGTCAGCTCTCTCAGGATGGGATTTTCATTGTTGTGGTCACGATTGACCGTAAGAACAAGCGCGTCGTTGCTGGACCGGATCTCGTTTCTCGTGGATTTGTCTACGTGCGCGAGGCTGACGAGCTGATGACCGATGCTCGTGCGCGTGTGGAAAAGGCGCTCGATCAATGCATGAAAGACGGGGTCACCGATTGGACCAGCATTAAGCAGGCCCTGCGTGATGTTACCGGGAAGTTCTTGTATGAACGCACCCGCCGTCGCCCGATGATTCTGCCGATTATTATGGAAGAAAGTTGATGTGTAACCTCGTTTGTTCCTGTGGAATGAGCGAGGTTTTTGATTATCCATATGAAGGAGGATGCAGAAATGGAATGTCGTTTGGGATTGATTCAGCTGGCTGCTGGTGACGATAAAGCGGCGAATCTGCAAGCTGCGCGCCGCGAAATTGACCGTGCGGTGGCCGCCGGTGCCGAGTTGGTGATTTTGCCGGAAATGTTCTGTGTGCCCTATGAAACCGCACGCTTTGCCGACTATGCAGAAGCTGAAGGCGGTGAGGCTCAGCAAATGCTGGCTGCTGCTGCGCGTGACAATGCTTGCTGGTTGGTAGGTGGGTCGATTTGTGAGGAAGAGGATGGCCGGTATTACAATACCAGTTACGTGTATGATCCACAGGGACAATGCGTGGCCAAGCATCGCAAGATGCATCTCTTTGACATTGATATCGAAGGTGGGCAGTATTTCAAAGAAAGCGATGTGCTGTCACCAGGCACGTCGCTGACGGTGTTTGATACCCCGTGGGGACGTGTTGGTTTGGCCATTTGTTTTGACATTCGATTTGCAGACATGGCAGCGGCCATGGTGGATGAGGGAGCGCAGCTGCTCATTTATCCCGCGTCGTTCAATATGTCCACTGGACCACGCCATTGGGAACTGTTGTTCCGTGGCCGCGCCATGGATGGGCAGTGTTATGCCGTTGGTGTAGCGCCAGCGCGTGACGAAAATGCCAGCTATGTGTCTTGGGGGCACAGTCTGGTGGTGAATCCGTGGGCAGAAGTTGTATGTGATTTGGGCACTGCGCCAGAAACGCGCGTGGTGTCGATTGATTTAGATCTGGTTCAAGCGGTGCGGCGACAGATTCCGCTGGGCCGTCAGTGAGAAAGGAAGACGATCGTATGAAATACAGTTTGGGATTTATCGGCTGCGGCAATATGGGCCGCGCCATGCTTGCTGGGGCTTTGAAGGCTGGAGTGACTACGCCAGACCGTGTGGTGGTGCATACCAATACGCCAGCGCATCAGCAGGCGCTGGCAGAAGAATATGGGGTGGCTGTGGCGGAAGCCAATCGCGCCCTGGCAACAGAAGCGGAAATCATTGTGTTGGCGGTGAAGCCGAACATCTATAAGCAGGTGCTCTTAGACATTCGCGGCGTGCTTGAACCAGGGCAGATCGTGGTTGCGATTGCACCGGCCTACAGCATCGCTTCCATTGCTGCTCTTGTTGATAACAACGGCGTGCGTATTGCCCGCGCCATGCCAAACACGCCGGCGCAGATCGGCGAAGGCATGACGGGTCTGTGCTTCTCGGACAACATGCTGCCGGATGAGCGCGAAGCGGTGACGCGCTTCTTTGAAAGCTTTGGCAAGGTGGCGATTGTGCGCGAAGATGTAATGCACGCTGTGGGCTCTGTCAGTGGTTCTTCACCAGCCTTTGTCTACATGGTCATCGAAGCCATGGCTCAGGGTGCTATCAAACTTGGTATTCCTGCCAAGGATGCCACCATCTTTGCGGCACAGTCGGTGCTGGGTGCGGCCAAGCTGGTGCTGGAGAGCGGCGAACATCCGGCCGTGCTGCGTGATGCGGTGTGTTCCGCGGGCGGCACCACCATTGCTGGTGTGGCAGCGCTCGAAAAGGACGGGATGAAGGCCGCCCTCATCGACGCCATGGATGCGTCCTCGGAAAAATTCCTGGCCATGGAAGCGCAGGCAGCGGCTGATCTGGCGTAATGAAAAATATTTAGCGAGACGAGCCATCGCCTCGCTTTTTTATTGATTGTCAGGATTTTATGGAGATTTGCGAAAGACGGCGCAGACGCGGGATAAAAAGCGTGCCGTGTCTTTTATTAGTACGAGGGTTGTGTTATAATTCTTTCATTAACTATTGCTGTTTAAAAACGAGAGGAAGTTGATATCGTGTCAGAAACCATTCAAGAATGTGCCGCAAAAATCAAGGCCTGCGATTGCAGCCAACCATATATTTACGTCAGCTATTCCACCAGAGATTGGGAAAAAGTGTATGCGGATGTCATCGCTTTGCAGGAAGCCGGCAAAAACCTTTGGATTGACGTGGAAGCAAATATGACAGGGGACGGCTACAACAGCACCATTTTTGGCGCTATTGCAAACTTGAACTGCAAAGGTGTGATTTTCTATCTCAGCGAGGAATCCATGACCTCGGCACAGTGTGCGAAGGAAGTGGCGTACACCAAGAGCCATGCTGTCACCGATGAACGCGCTGCGCTGCCAGTGGTTGTGGTGGACCTTGAAGAAGTCGACAATCTTGATATTGAAAAATATGTCAACGGCAAACTCTATGGCCAGTTCAATGGTGAATACCTCAGCGAAGCCGAAGCAGAACGCATGAAAAAATATCGCGACAAATACAACAACCGTGTCGATCATGTCGATACCAAATACAATCTTTGCGAAATCATCCTCGATGTGCTCAAAGATCAGGAAGCCGGTCAGGTGCCATACACCGATGAAGCGGCCGACCGAGTTGCTTACGTATCGAAGATGCTTTAATTGTAAGCTTTTGCCAGAAGACGGTGGTCTTCTGGCTTTTTTATAAGGAGGGCCTATGTCCAACATCAGAACCGTCTTGCGATTCTGGCGTGATGAGGATTCTTCCGCTGTCAGGGGCACTGAACGTTGCTAAGAAGCTGAGTGAGGTAGGTGGTTTTTGCAGAAAAGTTGCTGTGAGAAACTGGCGTTCTGCTTACCGATCTGCTCAATTAATTTTCAGCGAAAAAAGCCCGCCAAAGGGGTATTTTCCCTTGACGGGCTTCGCTGTATTCTGTATAATTAATTTTCGGATATGGGTGTTTTCCCAGATCGAAACCGCCTGCGTCGGGTTGGAAACGCAGCCCTGCTGCTACCTAGCCGCAGCGAGTATTCTCAGGGAGGAGTGAAAAAATGTACGCTATTATTGCAACTGGTGGTAAACAATACAAGGTTGAAGAAGGTCAGACCCTCGACGTGGAACTGCTCCACGCTGAAGCTGGTGAAACCGTAGAAATCGATTCCGTATTGTTGATCAACAAAGACGGCGAAGTCGTAACCGGTAAGCCTTATGTTGAAGGCGCTAAGGTTAGCCTCAAGGTTGTTGAAAACGGCAAAGCACCTAAGATCGTTGTTTTCAAATACAAACCTAAAAAGAACTATCGTCGTAAAAAAGGTCATCGTCAGCCTTACACCCGCGTAACCGTTGAATCGATCGTTGGCTAATGATCCAGGTGACGCTGTTTTATGACACAGACAAACGATTGGCTGGATATGAATTTTCTGGTCATGCAGAGTCGGCGCCTTATGGCGAAGATCTGGTCTGTGCGGCGGCTTCCACTCTGGCGATTGTGACTGAAAACAGTCTCGCCGCACAAGGAGTGCACTACGAAGCCGAATTAGACGAAGGCTATGTAAAATTGATGTTATCACCGGCCGCCGATGATCGCGAAGCGCTCATTGCGGAAGCGGTGCTGAAAACGTTAGAAGTCGGAGCCAGTGCGCTGGCTGAGACATATCCGAACTTCATCAAAGCAAACAGTGTTCATGTTTGAGGAGGTGGACAAGATGTTCAAACTCGATTTGCAATTATTCGCATCTAAAAAAGGGGTAGGTAGTACCAAGAACGGTCGTGATTCCCACTCCAAGCGTCTCGGTGCCAAGAAGAGTGATGGCCAGACCGTAAAGGCCGGCAACATTCTTTATCGCCAGAGAGGGACCAAGATCCATCCGGGCGCAAATGTTGGCAAGGGCGGCGATGATACCCTGTTCGCAAAGATCGACGGTGTCGTTCGTTACGAAAAGGGCAACAATAAGACCCTGGTCAGCGTTTATGCTGCTGAATAAGAAGAAAATGGGGGATGACCGTTCGGTCATCCCTTTTTGTTATTTATAAGAAAGAGAAAAATCATGAAGCCAAACGAGATCGAAAAAATGCTCAACGATGCCGAAGCGCGCATTGCAGCAGAAAAGCGGCGGCTGCTCCTTTGGAGCAATGGCCGACTGCTTTCGGCCTTGGCTGTGTTGGTGGGGCTGGTGTTCGGCATTCGCAATGATTTTCTGCCGGGCTATGTTCTGGCGGCAGCAGGGATTATTTGTTTTTGTTATTTAGTGTTTCGTTTTAATCAGCAGCAGATTGCCATTGAATTGGCACAGAATCGTTTGCAGGTGTTGAAGCGTTACGATGCGCGCAGTAAAGGGGACTGGTACGATTTTACAGACGATGGCGCAAGCTATGTGCGTAAGGATGATTTTTTATCCAGCGACCTCGATCTTTTCGGCCCTCGGTCCCTTTATCAATATATTTCTGTGGCACATACCATTGGTGGCCGCGATGCGTTGATGCGTCTGTTGACACGTCCAAACTTAAATTTGATTGGGGAACGTCAAGCTTCGGTGCTGGAGCTTTTGCGTGACGATGAGCTGGCGGTGGATTTTGAAGCTTTGGGGTTGTCCAAGGATCGTCGCCGCGAAGACGACGAACGCAAGGCAGAAGAAAAGCTGCGCCGCTACGCCACTGGTAAAGGCAACAGCAGCGTGCCGCAGCTGAAACTTTTAGCTGTGGGGATGCCTGTGGTAACGCTGCTTTTGGCAGTGACATCCTTTCTGGGTGTGACCTCCTGGATGATGGTGCTCTATTGTTTCTTCCTGCAGATTATTGCTTCGGTGTTGCTTTCCGGTACTCTGCAGACTGAAAAAGAGAGCGTTATGGTGCTGGCTCGGCGGTTGGGGCGCGCGGAGGAGCGCATTAATGTTATTTTAGCGCCAGATTTTCAGTCGGCTTATTTGCGTGAGATGCAAAAGCAGCTGGCCAATGCTGGCGAAGGCATTCGCGCCCTCAATCGCATTGTCAATACCTGGCAGCTGCGCGAAAATTTTGTGCTCTATCTGCCTTTGGTTGGACTTCTGGCCTGGGACTTCAATTGCTGCTTGGCATTGGATGGATGGCGTAAGAAATATGGTGCGTCCTTTACGCTTTGGATGGACTGGCTGGGCGAAGTGGAGGCGCTCTATTCGCTTGGAACGCTTTCTCGCGTGCGTCCCGATGAAACGACGGTGCCAGAAATTGTGCCAGGCGGTCCGCTGCTGGAAATGGACGATGGCAAGCATCCCTTGCTGGATCCGCGCACAGTGGTTGGCAACGATTATACCCAAGGCGGCGACACCGTCATCATTACTGGCAGCAACATGAGCGGGAAATCCACCTTTATGCGTACCCTTGCGCTCAATGCGGTGCTGGCGTACGCCGGCGGCACCGTCATGGCCAAGCGTTTCCGTATTAGTCCGATGCACATCTTTACATCCATGCGTGTGAGCGACGATGTGAGTGAAGGAATTAGTTCCTTCTACGGAGAAATTCTGCGCATCAAGCAGATGGTCACTTGGTCGGAGCAGAAGAAGCCGATGCTTGTGCTCGTGGATGAGATTTTCAAAGGCACCAATTCGGCCGATCGCATCATTGGTGCACAGGCGGCTATTCGCAAACTTTCTCATCCATGGATGATGACGTTGGTGACGACCCACGACTTTGAACTTTGCGCCCTTGCCGATTCACCAGAAGTGCAGGGTAAGAACTATCATTTTGAAGAACATTACGAAGGCGACGTTATTGCCTTTGATTATAAAATTCGTCCAGGACGCTGTAAGACCACCAATGCACAGCATCTGATGCGTATTGCTGGCTTGCTGGACGCAGAAACGTTGGAAGAAGAAAAGGAGGATGCCCATGTTTTATGATTACGCGAAAGTCAACGTAAAGGCTGGTGACGGCGGCAATGGCATTGTTGCTTTCCGTCGTGAAAAATATGTGCCAAAGGGCGGCCCTGCTGGCGGCGACGGCGGCAGCGGCGGGTCCATTATCCTGCGTGCAGATGAGGGGCTGCGCACATTGATCGATTTCCGTTACCAAACCCACTATAAAGGCAAACGTGGGGACCATGGCTCCGGTGCAAAGCAGCACGGCCGCAGCGCTGAAGACATTGTGCTGCGTGTGCCAGTGGGCACCGTGGTGCGCGATGCCGACACGAAGAAGCTGCTCGGCGACTTGCGTCATCACGGTCAGGAAATTGTTGTGGCTCAGGGCGGCCGCGGTGGCCGCGGCAATGCCCGCTTTGTCAGCTCCACGCATAGAGCACCGGCCTTCGCGGAAAACGGTGAAAAAGGCGAAGAACGCTGGATCACGCTGGAATTGAAGCTTTTGGCAGACGTTGGCTTAGTTGGTTTCCCAAATGTTGGTAAGTCCACCATCATTAGCCGTGTGTCGGCGGCGAAACCAAAAATTGCCAACTATCATTTTACGACTCTGGAACCAAACCTTGGTATGGTGCGCGTTGACGCTGGCCGCAGTTTCGTAGTTGCCGATGTGCCTGGGCTCGTTGAAGGCGCTGCGGAAGGGGCTGGACTTGGGCATCGTTTTCTGCGTCACGTGGAACGTACTCGCGTGCTGGTGCACGTGGTGGATTTGTCTGGCTCTGAAGGACGTGACCCACTCGAAGATTTGGCGGTTATCCGTGGTGAGTTGGAACGCTATGCGCCACAGCTCAACGAAAAACCAATGGTCATTGTGGCCAATAAGGTGGATCTGATGAGTGACGAGGATCGGGAAACAGCTCTTGCACGTTTGCAGGAAGCTTATCCGGATGTGCGCATCTTCTCTATGAGCGCAGCGACAGACTCCGACCTGAACGATCTGGTGTATCATCTGGCCGATGTGCTCGATGAAATCGGTCCGGTCGAATACAGCGAAGAAGATTTTGAACCAGTGGAAGAAGAAACCGATAAAAAGAAAGAAGCGCCATTCCGTGTCATCAAAGTGGCGCCGGATGCCTATGAAGTGGTTGGGCCGGAAATTGAAGGTTTGGTTAACCGTACCCAGTTTGAACGTGACGAAGCAGTGGAACGCTTCATGAAGATTCTCGATAACATGGGCATTGAAAAAGCGCTGCGTGCAGCAGGCATTCAAGATGGCGACACCGTTATTGTCGGACCAATGGCTTTGGACTATCTGGAATAAGCCATGGGCGTGGAACTTTTGTGGACGCTGGTTCTGGTGCTTTTACTCAGCGGTTTGGCTTTGCCGCTTTTGCGGCGCCAGCCAGTGGTGGTGCCGCTTATGCTGCCGCTGGCCTTTCTTGCAGCAGAAATTGTGGTGCTGCAATGGCTTTGGCAAGGCGGCTGGAGTGCTGGCGCTCGCTGGACAGCCCTGCTTTGTTTTGTGCTGGTAGGATGCCTTCTGATTCAGCAATCTTTTGGCAAACGACGTTGGTTTGTGTTTCGTGGCGGTGGTTTTCGCCAGGATCCTGATACCTACGACATGCTGGCTCAAGCCATTCGTGAAACGCTGCAAAAAGAACGGCTCACGCCAGCGACAGTGATCTGTCGGTACGATGGCTGGCTGGGACTGACGCCCATGCCGTCAGAGAGTGAAGCGGCTTTGATGGAACATTTGAATGAGGCGCTGGCCGATAGCAAATGGCGGCGTTTTGGCATTTGGCAGCTCTTTTTTGGCGTCCAATGGGCGGTGCTGTGCGTGGCTGTGATTCGCCAATTTTTGGTATTTCGTGGAGGACTATAAAATGGAATTGAATACGATATTGTTGATTCTTGCCATTGTTTTGTTGTTGGCGAGCCTGCTTGTCAAAGGCTATGGCATGATGCAGCTGGCCAATAAAAATCTGCCGCAGGAAGAACGCATGGCGCGCTACAAAAAAACGATGCCGCTGACTTATCTCATGTTGCTGCCAGTGATCATCATTGTGCTGTATCTGGTATTGAACAAATAATTGACAAAAGTGGTTGATTAATCAGATAATGTTAACATTTTGTTGTTTATCGAACCCTTGTGCTTTATAATAGAGGCACGAGGGTTTTTCTTTGTATTTAAACGTTACATGATCATTAAAAGAGGTGGTATCGATGATAAAGCGGATTTTGACGCTTGCCGTTCTAGTAATGATGGCTCTGTTCTGTTTTTCTGGCTGCGGCAACGACAAAAAATCAGAAGAACAGTCAACCTTTGCCAGCAGTTTGTATGCAGCCAAAAATCCTTACATAGAAAATACCAGCGCGAACAATAATCTGGTCCGCCTCATCGGCGTCAGCTCTTATGGAAAGTATACGTTGTCGGTGCAGGATGATGAACATCCTTACACGTTGCAGATTCGCTTCATGTATCTTCATAGCGACACCGATTTGACAGCGATGGACCAAAACATGGTCAATGTGGCAACGCTTCTCTTGGCGTTGATCGATGACTGTGAACAGGTCAGCTGGAGTTACTCGGGTGAAGCCGGCCTTGTAGAAGGAGCCATTGGTGTGGACTATATCAACGAAGTACTTGGCACTGATGTGAAAGCGGCTGGTCAGGACGAAGCCACCTTTACGGCATTATGTGATCGTCTCTACCCAGATAATGCACCAGTTACAGAAGAAACCGAATAAAACAAAGAGGGGGACCGTTCACAGAATGAGCGGTCCCTTTTACCTATCATGAAGGAACTTGTTTGCAAAGGAAGGAGGGCAGTGTTATGCTTTGGCTCACTAAACTAAAAAAACGACTGCCATTCGGTAAAAAACGTGCCGTTAACAAGGCTTTGCGTCGTCGCAAGCTGGAAAAATACATGCCGTACATTCTCTTTTTGCTTGGCGTATTGGCTGTTATGATTCTCATTGTGGCACTGCTCGTGATAAAAATTGGCGTGCCGTTTTACCAAACCATCACCGAGCCGAACGCCGCCCGTGACTGGATCCTTTCCTTTGGCAAATGGAGCTATCTCGTGCTCTTTGTGATAGTGTATCTTCAGGTTGTTATCGCCATTCTGCCTGGAGAGCCTTTTCAAATAGCCGCTGGTCTGGCTTTTGGCCCCGTCGTTGGCTCGCTGCTCAGCACATTGGGCACCCTTCTGGCCTCCATCACCACCTTCCTTTTAACGCGCATCTTTGGCTATAAATTGATCGAATTCTTTTTTTCAGAGCGCACTCGTTCAAAAATGGATCTTCGTGAATACAATGAGGAAAACATTGAGCGCATCGTTTTCATTGCCTTCCTTATCCCCGGTACGCCAAAGGATTTTCTCGCTTACGCCGTTGGATTAACGCCGTTGTCGCTGCTCGCCTGGATTCGCATTACCGTCATCGCCCGCTTTCCGCCAATCATCATGGCCACCCTAGGCGGCCAGGCCCTCAACAGCGGCAACTTGAAAACAGCGGCTATTACCCTGCTTATTGGGAATGTCATCAGTTTGTTCGTCTACCTGATTTATGAAATTCATCATCGTTGGAAAAAACGACAAGTGTAAAAATGCGTCCGTCTTTCGCTAGGAAAGACAGGCGCGTTTTTATGCGCGGCGAATTTACAATCTAAGTGCAACAAAAATGACTCATAGAACTTCTGGTAAAATAAAGTTGCTACACCATTCGCCAGGA
>OGRU01000374.1_pt1 | contig 44391 bp, 43 predicted proteins | sample 1553541 | NCBI WGS metagenome assembly OGRU01 (sample SAMEA2580068, study PRJEB22360) | human gut metagenome | biome: human gut; feature: human-associated habitat; material: faeces | place: Denmark | collected 2008/2010
AGAACAGCGGGGGCTGGGTGTCCGCATCCTTGAAGCCGTTGCCCGCCTGCAGCACGGCACGGTACGCCGCGTCCTCCGGCTCGGTAAAGTGCACGTCGCCGGTGGCAATGACCGGCTTGTGCAGGTCCTCGCCCAGCTTGATGACCGTGCGGTTGAAGTTTTTGATGTCCTCTTCGCTGTCCACCTTGCCGTCTCGCACCATGTAGGCGTTGTTGCCCAGCGGCTGGATCTCAAGAATATCGTAGTAGGACGCGATCTTTTTCAGTTCTTCATAGCTGGTGCCATCCACGATGGCCCGGTACAGCTCGCCGGCTTCGCAGGCGGAAGTGAGCAGCAGGCCGTCCCGGTATTTGTTCAAAAGACTCCGAGGCACCCGGGGCTTTTTGAAAAAGTAGTTCACATGGGCTTCGCTGACGATCTTGTACAGATTTTTCAGGCCCATTTGGTTCTTGACCAGAATGATGAGGTGGTAATACTTCTTTTTCAGCACCTCGCGGTTGCCGCCAAGGCCGGTGTTGATCTCACTGACCTTTGCTACCTGCTTTTCTTTCAGGTCATTCAGCATGACCCCGAAGATGCGGCCCAGCGCGGCAGAATCCTCACAGGCACGGTGGGCCTCGTAGGCAGGCAGCTCCAGATGCTTGTTGATGGTGCCCTGCTTGTAGTTGTGCAGGCCGGGGTACATGGCCTGCGCCATGGTCAGGGTGTCGATATAGGTCGGCTCCAGTTTGATGCCGCTGCGCTTGGCGGCGGCGCGCAGGAAACGCATATCAAAGGCGTGGACGTTGTGGCCCACAAGGATGCGGTCTCCCGCAAATTTGAGGAAGGCTTCCAGTGCTTCCTTTTCGCCGGGAGCATCCGCCACCATTTCGTTGGTGATGCCGGTCAGCTCGGTGATCTTGGGGGTGATGGGCTTGCCGGGCTTGACAAAGGTATCAAATTCCTCCACCACTTCGCCGTTTTTCACGATGACGGCACCGATCTCGGTCATATACTCCACGCCGGGGTCAAGGCCTGTGGTCTCGGTATCAAACACGCAGAACTCCCCGTCCAGCGGCTGATCCTTCACACCGTATACACAGGGGATCATGTCGTCCACAAAGTAGGCTTCGCAGCCGTAGATCAGCTTGAAGTCCGGGTCTGATTTATGGATATCGTCCGCTGCCAGCATGGCTTCCGGGTAACCCTGACACACACCGTGGTCAGTGATGGCAACGGCCGGATGTCCCATGCGGTGGGCCAGCTTGACGATGCCGCCGGGATCACAGAAGCCGTCCATGCTGGAAAGCTTGGTGTGCAGATGCAGCTCCACACGCTTGACCGGTGCGGTATCCTCCCGCTTTTTACGCTCCACGATGAGCACATCGTAGGGGTAGACGATATAATCGTGTTCGTACTTGTCGTAGGAGCAGTCGCCGCGCACGATGAGGGTGGTGCCTTTGCCAAGGCTCTCCCACTTGGAGCAGTCCTCACCTTCCTGCGCGCGGATCTTCAGGTTGATGGAGCCCTGATAATCGGTGATGGATACGGTATAAATTTTGCGGAAGTTGCCCTTGACCTCCGAGAAGAACACATCGCCCCAGATCGTGCACTTGCCGCCCTCGCCGCCAAGGTCTTTCAGCGGGGTGAGGTTCTTGGGGGTGAACATCTTGCCGTGGAAAATGGTGACGGGCTTATCGGTCAGGTCCAGACCGTCCACCTTGATGGACGGTGCTGTGTTCTTTTTCTCAAACTTGACCACCGGTGGCGCGATCTTGCGCTCCAGCTTTTCTTCCATCTGGTGCTGCTCGGCTTCGCTTACAGCGCTTTGCAGCGTTACCTGCGGCGTTACCCCGGTGTGGGCCGCAATGCGCTCTGCCAGCAGCTTTTCAAAGTGCATCTCCTGCAAAAACTTGGTGCCATGGCATACGCCGATGGTGATCTTCTGTCCGATGATGTTGATCTTGCACCGGTCCAGAAAGCCGTTGATGGGCACGCCGTCCCGCTTCATCTCTTCCATCAGATCGCGCAGGGCCGCTTCGTCCAGCATGGCATAGCCAAACAGGTTCTGGATGCGCAGCTCAAAGCCCTCATAATCCGGCTGCAGGGATGCCAGCAGCCGGGCACAGAGATTTTTGTCCAGCGGCGCACCGCTGCGCAGGGTAAAGATGACCTGCCGCTCCTGCCGCAGCATCTGCGCATGCTCCACAATGACCTGCCCGAAGCAGGCCGCAAATGCCGGGTCCACCATGAACTGCGGCCACAGGTTGGATACGAGTGGTGTCACAAATGGTACTCCTTTTTATACAGCACAAACTGCCGCACCCGTTTTTTGCAGGTGTGGCAGCTGTGAAAAAAGCCAAATTATAGTTTATAGATCTCATCCATGAACTGATCCAGGATGTTGTCTCCGGTCAGCTTTTTGATGGGCTTGCCGTGGATGAACAGCACCGCCTCGCCTTTGCCGCCGGCAATGCCGATGTCTGCTTCGCGGGCTTCACCGGGGCCGTTGACCACGCAGCCCATCACGGCCACCTTGATGGATTTTTTGCAGCCCTGCAGCCGCTTTTCCACCTCATTGGCGATCTCGGTGCAGGGATACTGGGTGCGGCCGCAGGTGGGGCAGGTGATGACCTCCGGGCCTGCTACCGGGAAGCCCACGGCGCGCAGGATGTTGTAGCCCGCTTCCACTTCCTTTTCCGGCTCTGCGGCCAGCGAGACGCGGATGGTATCGCCAATGCCTTCCAGCAGCATTCCGCCGATGCCCATGCCGCTTTTCAGCAGACCCATCTGGTAGGTACCCGCCTCGGTAACACCCACATGGAGCGGGTAATCCGTGACAGCGCTGAGCTGGCGGTAGGCCTCCATCATGCGAGGCACATTGGAGTTCTTGATGGAAATGACGATGTTGTTGAAATCGAATTTTTCCAGCAGGCGCACATGGTACAGTGCACTCTCCGCCATGGCCTCCGGCGTGGGTGCGCCGTATTTTGCAAGGATGTGCTTTTCCAGACTGCCGCCATTCACGCCGATGCGGATGGGAATGTTCTTGCGCTGACAGGCATCCACCACAGCCTTCACCCGGTCATCGTCGCCGATGTTGCCGGGGTTGATGCGGATCTTATCTACGCCTACATCTGCGCAGGCCAGAGCCGCCTTGTAGTCAAAATGGATGTCTGCCACGATGGGGATGTTCACCGCATTCTTGACGGCTTCGATGCACTTTGCATCCGCCGGGCTGGGGCAGGTCACGCGCAGGATCTGACAGCCAGCAGCTTCGCACCGCTTTGCCTGCGCCACATTGCCCTCAATATCCTCCACCGGCACGTTGAGCATCGTCTGCACCGCAACAGGATTCTTGCCGCCGATGGTCACATTGCCGATTTTCACTTCCCGTTTTAACTGCCGCATAAAGTTCCCCTTTCTGTTTTTGCTCACATTGCACCGGTCACAAGCCGGATGATATCATTATAGGTTGCAAAGAGCATCAGGCCAAACAGCAGTGCAAAGGCCGCAATGGTCAGTGTACCCTGCAGCTTTTCCGGCACTGCATGGCCGGTAACGCCCTCAATGATCAAAAATACCACCTTGCCGCCATCCAGTGCCGGGAAGGGCAGCAGATTGAACACGCCCAGATTGATGGTGATGAGGGCCAGCAGCTCCAGCAGATCCTGCCAGCCGTAGCTTGCCGCCTGACCGATCGCTGTCACGATACCCACCGGGCCGGACAGATTGTTGATGCTCTCACGTCCGCGCACAAGGTCTGCCAGCGAGATAAACGCGATGCGTCCGTAGTACAGGGTACTGTTCCATGCTTCTTTTAACACATTGAGCGGTGTTTTTTTGATGCCGTACACCGTAAAGCCAAGGGTCATATGGGTCTGGCCGTTCTCGTCCTGCCAGGTGTCGAACTGCACGTCCGGCAGTTCCACCTTCTGGCCGTCCCGCTTCACGGTGAACCGGGCGCGATAGGCTTCGGTGCGCACCAGCTCATAAAGGATGTCGTTGGCCACAAAGCAGCGCCTGCCGTTCACGGCAACGATCTCGTCCCCCGCCTGCAGGCCGGTCTGGCCGCAGAGGGCATCGTTCTCAATGGAATAGATGGTCTTGCTGGTGATGGCTCCTTCCTGTGCTGCCACAAGAATGACCAGCACCACAAAGCCCAGCACGAAATTCATGAAGGCACCTGCCACCATCACAAGCACACGCTGCCATACCGGTGCCTCGTTCAAAGGGATGCCGGTGCGCTGCTCCGGCGGGACAGGGTTTTCGTCCTCTGCTTCCCGTTCGTCGCGGGCCGCTTCGGCCTGCTGGCTCTCGGGGCTTTCCTCGCCCTCCAGCGCCACATAGCCGCCTACCGGCAATGCACGCAGGCTGTACTGGGTGCCCTTGTAAATTTTCTTCCACAAAACCGGCCCCATGCCGATGGAAAACTCGTTGACCTGAATGCCGCAGAGCTTTGCCACGGTAAAGTGCCCGAATTCATGAATGGCGATCACAGCGCTGAACACGATCAGTGCGGCGATCAGGGTGATAAAAATTGACATTGCGTCTCCTAAAGCTGAAAAGTCGGAACCCCTCTCAGTCAGGGCTGCCGAACGCAGTGAGGCTGAGAGGGTTTTTATAAGTGCGCTCTTACAAATTCCCGTGCCATGCGGTCGCACTCGTACACATCGCTGAGGGTATACTCGCCGCCAAAGCTGTCGCTGTCCACGACTGCTTCCACCAGACGGCCAATATCGAGGAAGCCAATTTTGTCCTCAAGGAAGAGCTTGACAGCTTCCTCATTGGCACCGTTGGCGGCACAGGGGCCGAGACCGCCCTTTTTGATGGCCTTTTTGCAGGCGGCAAGGCAGCGGAAGGTCTCGTCGTCTGCCACATCGAAGGTGAGTACCTTGAGTGCGGCAAAGTCCAGCTCCGGCACAACGCCGGGTACGCGCTTTGGGTAGGTGAGCGCATACTGGATGGGAATGCGCATATCCGGCACACCCAGCTGAGCAATGACCGAATTATCGCTGAACTGCACCGCCGAATGCACGATGCTCTGGCGCTGCACCACGATCTGGATCTTCTCCGGCGGCAGGCCGAACAGCCACACTGCCTCGATCAGCTCCAGACCCTTGTTCATCAGGGTGGCAGAGTCAATGGTGATCTTTGCGCCCATGTTCCAGTTGGGGTGCTTGAGGGCATCCGCCTTGGTCTTACCGCGCAGCTCCTCGGTCTTCATCCCGAAGAAGGGGCCGCCGGATGCCGTGAGCAGGATCTTGGTCAGGCTGGGGGCACTCTCCTTATCCTGCAGGCACTGGAAGATGGCCGAATGTTCACTGTCCACCGGCAGCAGCTTTACACCATGCTTTGCCACGGCCTGTGTGACCAGATGGCCGCCGGTGACAAGACTCTCCTTGTTGGCAAGGGCCAGATCATGCCCGCTTTCGATCGCGCACAGGCTGGCACCAAGGCCTGCAATGCCCACCACGCTGTTCAGCACCACATCGGTGCCGTCCAGTGCGGCCAGCTGCTTGAGCCCTTCCGGCCCTACCAGCAGCCGGGGCGCATCTGCACGACCGGAAAGTTCCGCATCCAGCCTGCGGGCCGCATCCGGGTCGGTCATGCAGACATAGCGCGGATGAAACTCTTCGATCTGCTGCAGGATCTTGTCTACATGGCTGTGGGCAGAAAGACCGAACACCTCATAGCCCTGTGCACGAATCACATCCAGACTCTGGGTGCCGATGGAACCGGTAGAACCCAGCAGAGTGATTTTTTTCGACATCACACGTTCCCCCTTTTAATAGTAGAACACCGCCGTAATGACCATGGTCACAAAGGGCGCAATGAACATCACACTGTCAAAGCGGTCCAGAATGCCGCCGTGCCCCGGGAAGATGGTGCCGTAATCCTTGATGCCGCACTGGCGCTTGACCACGCTGGCAAACAGATCACCATAAATGCCCAGCACCGCCGCCACGCAGCCCAGCAGCGCAATGATCACATACATGGAAACGCCAATATTGGTGCGGGTGAAGGCTTCCATCCGGTTTGCCGCCACTGAGTACACCAGTGTGATGATCACACCAAACACCATGGTGCCCAGAACACCGCCAATGGCACCTTCCACGGTCTTTTTGGGGCTGACCACCGGGCAGAGCTTGTGCTTGCCAAAGGCACGGCCTGCAAAGTAGGCACAGGTATCGCCGCCCCAGGCAAAGCAGAGGATGAGCAAGATAAAGAACACCGCATCGTAGCCGTACTGCTCCACCGGCAGCAGCTCCTTGAGCCGGATAAAGGAATAGAAGCAGAAGATCACGATACCGGAGAACATCAGCAGGCCGCTGGCCTTCTGATAGCTGATGGTACCGTTGCGCACCACCAGATAGATGGCGTAAAAGGTGACCAGCAGAAAGGACATCGGCATCACCAGCCGCCGCATGACCTGATAGTTGCTCGTCATGACCAGCAGTGTATACGGCACCAGAACCGCATACATCAGCCAGTCCTTCTTTTCAAAGCCGAGGGCACTGTAGATCTCGTGAACGGCGATCAGCGTAATGGCCGCGATGACCAGATTAAAGATCAGAGTGTTGAAGGTGAACATCACGCCGATCAGTACGATGATGCCCACGATCGCAGTAATAACACGTGTTTTCATAGATTGGATCTCCTTTTCACCGGTCGGTGCCGCACCCCTCTGGATTAAGTTTGGCTCCGGCAAAGCCGCCGGGCCGTCCGGTCCCTGCACCGTGTGCAGGAGGTCTTGGGTTTTACAGTCCGCCAAACCGGCGGGAGCGATGATTGAACTCCTCAATGGCAGCGTCCAGATCGCTGCGGGTGAAATCCGGCCACAGAACGTCCATTTCTACCAGCTCCGAGTAAGCTGCCTGCCAGAGCATGAAGTTGGACAGCCGCTTTTCTCCGCTGGGACGCAGGATAAAATCCGGGTCCTTCTGGCCAGCGGTATACATGGCATCGCTGAGCAGCTGTTCCGTGATCTCTTCGGGCTTTATCTCCCCTGCCGCCGCCTTTGCCGCCAGTTGCTGCGCCGCCCGCACGATCTCCGGGCGGCCGCCGTAGTTGATGGCAATGTTCAGGGTCATGCCGGTCTTGACCGAAGAATCTGCTTCCAGCTTGTTCATCAGCTGCTGCAGTTTTTCATCCAGCACCGTGCGGTCGCCCATGAACTTGATGCGGATATTGCGGTTCTTGTAGTCAAAGCCCTTCAGCAGATATTCGCCGAACAGCCGCATGATGGCGTTGACCTCTTCCAGCGGACGCTTCCAGTTCTCGGTGGAAAACGCATAGAAGTACACCGACGAAACGCCCAGTTCATCGCAGTAATCTGCGATATCGCTGAACACCTCTGCGCCTCTTTTGTGCCCGGCAGTGCGGGGCAGGCCGCGGTTCTTTGCCCAGCGGCCGTTGCCGTCCATGATGATGCCGATGGAAAGGCCCTCGGCAAATTCTTTAGGATGCGCCATTGTTTCCTCCCGGCAGCAACGCCGCCTTCAACAAAAGTGCCGCGCACTCTTCTTCAGCGCACGGCACCTCCAGTCTATTGCATCTGCGCAGATCAGACAGACATGATCTCCTTCTGCTTTTCTTCCACCGCAGCATCGATGTTCTTGATATACTTGTCGGTCAGCTTCTGGACATCCTCTTCCATGGTCTTCTGGCTGTCCTCGGTCAGCTCGCCGGCCTTCTTCATGGCCTTGGCCTTATCCATAGCCTCGCGGCGGATGTTGCGCACTGCCACCTTAGCCTCCTCGCCCAGCTTGGAAACTTCCTTTGCCAGCTGCTTGCGGCGCTCCTCGGTGGGAGCCGGGAAGTTCAGGCGGATGGTAGAGCCGTCATCAATGGGAGTGATGCCCACATCGCTGGCCATGATGGCCTTGCTGATGGGGCGCAGCAGAGTACGGTCCCACGGGGTAATGGTCAGGGTGCGTGCTTCGGCCACAGCCACGGATGCCACCTGCTGGATGGGAGTGGGGGCACCATAATAATCCACGCTGACCTTATCCAGCACAGCGGGATTTGCGCGGCCTGCGCGCACAGCGCCCAGTTCGCGGCCCAGATGTTCGACCGAGCTCTTCATCTTGTCTTCGTAAACCTTGGTGTTGCTGCTCATTGCGGTAGTCTCCTGTTCCTTTTTATCTTGGGGCTGCGCTGCAATGCGTCTGCCCTATAATGTATGTCGGCTGCAGGCGTTTCAGCCCTCGTAAACCAGTGTGCCCACATTCTCGCCCTGCACGGCACGGGCAATGTTGTCCGGGTCGGCCAGATCGAACACGAGGATGGGCAGCTTGTTGTCGCGGCACAGAGTGGCAGCAGTGCCATCCATAACAGCCAGCTGGTCTTCCAGCACCTTGGTAAAGGTGAGGGTATCATACTTCTTTGCGTCGGCGTACTTGTGGGGATCCTTATCGTAAACGCCATCCACCATAGTAGCCTTGAACATCACATCGGCGCTCACTTCCACAGCGCGCAGAGCGGTTGCCGTATCCGTGGAGAAGAACGGGTTGCCGGTGCCGCCGCCGAACACGGCGATCTTGCCCTCATCCATGGCGCGCAGAGCATCCTTGCGGGTAAAGGGCTGTGCCACCTGCGGCATGGTGATGGAGGTGAACACCTCGGTGGGGACACCCAGCTGCTCCAGCTTATCGGAAACAGCCAGTGCGTTCATCACGGTTGCCAGCATACCGATCTTATCGGCCAGTGTGCGCTCCATCTTGCCGCTGGAACGGCCGCGCCAGAAGTTGCCGCCGCCAACCACGATGCCGATCTGTACGCCCAGCTCGTGTGCTTTCTTCACGCCGCCGCAGATCGCGTCCATGGTGGGTTCGTCAAAACCCATGCCCTTTTCGCCGCCCAGTGCTTCGCCGCTGATCTTCAGAAGGATACGCTGATATTTCAATGCCATAATCCAAACACCACCTGTTTTTATCTTCCGTCAGGGCATAGGCATACCCTGGCATTTTTTACTATAGCTTATTTTACAATAAAACATCCATAAAGTAAACAGGAAATCTGCGCGGAAATCCGGAAGCTTTTATGAACGGCTGCGCAGACCGCGCAGCAGCTGCTTCATTCCGGGTGGAATGCGGCGGCTTTCCACCGCTTTCTGGATGGCTTTGTTGTGGGTCCACAGATCCAGCCGCTTTTCTGTGAGCCACGGCAGCGCGGCATCCGGCTGCTTCGCCAGTGCTGTGGCAAAATACCATGCCCGCATCATATTGATATAGTATTCCGTGCTGTGCACATCGGCCACCCATTCCAGATATTCCGGCCGGAATGCATCATCCAGATAATAGCGCATCAGCATCTCCATGCCATAGCGCACGGTGTATGCATCACCCGAATCCAGCCAGCGGCGAATGGGCACCAGCAGTTCCTTCTTGTGCTTTGCAAACACTTTGGGGCAAAAGCAGTCACAGGTGGCCCAGTTGTTGATGTAGGGCAGGAACGCTTCCGTTTCAGCCAGCGCCCTGTCGTAGTCCCGGATAAGTTCGATCAGAAACGCGTGGAGGTTGTTCTCTTCGTAGTATCCATGCGGCAGGGCCTGTAAAAACACTTCTGCCTGCGCTGTGCCTGCGAGCTGTTTTGCCAGCCTGCGCAGAGCCGGAACGCGCACGCCGATCACCGTTTCCGGCGGCACGGTGGGCATCAACGCACTGTGAAAGGTGCGGTATGTTTCATCCCGCAGGGCAAACAGCTGCGTACGAATGATCTCTGCTTCCGGCTCCATCCTCTCTCCCTCCGTTCTTTTCTATTGTAGCAGAGCCGTATGGAAAAGCAAGGCCGTTCCGGCATTCTTTTCCGGTGCTTTAAGGAACATACAAAAATTGGGCTGGACATTTGTGCCGGAACATGCTATAATATCGTTCGTAAATGCGGGCATCGTACATCGGCTAGTATATCAGCCTTCCAAGCTGAGGAGGTGGGTTCGATTCCCATTGCCCGCTCCAATAAAAAGAGCCTAGATCCGTTGAAATCTAGGCTCTTTTCTTTTACCATAACACACTATTTAACACACTTTTGATTTTCAGTGTGTTATCAGCCCGGCTTTACCTCGATATGCCAGCTCTGTTTTTCAGGCGGCAGCGGTGCGCTCTCTTTGTCGTGGTTCCAATGCCGGTCAACGTCGCACAGCTCCAAAAAGCCATCTTTCAGGCGGTAACAGGCTTCTTCATCCGGGGCAGTATGGCAGCAGGGGCATTGAAAGCTCTCGTTTTCCTCGCTGTCTCTCCATAGCTGCCAGTCATAGACAACAAAAGTCTTTTTGCAGTTCGGGCAGGTCAGATGCATTTCCAGCATGATTTTACGCTCCTTCTCTCGGATTGAAAATAAGAATGGTCAAGGCATAGGCCGCTGCGTCTATCGTATGGTTGTCACGATCTGGCACGCTGGGCAGGAAATTGCCGTCCTTGTCCGCGTCATACTCGTATTGTGAAAACTCGCGGTAAACGTTGGGCGTGCGCCTGGGGTCAACAACAAGCGTCCTTTTTTGCAGCCACTTGATGCGGTAGTTCACACAGCCGGGGCGCTTGATGCAAGGGCGGGCCTGCAGGCCGTATTCCCGTAGATCGTGCACGCTCTTGGGTTCTGCACAGTCGCAATAAATAACCTGTTCCGGGGCCGTTTCTGCGCCTGTGATGGGGTTCTTCCGGGGTTCTCCCACATGGTCAAGGCCGTGTGCCCGGATCTCGGCGGCAAGGGCTTCATTTGACAGGCCGCGCTTGTAAATCTCATCCGCAAAATAGATGGTTTCGGTGCTGCGGTCATAGTACAGCGCCACAACGGCAGCAGGGTCAGACGCAAAGCCAAAATCACAGCCCACATAGCGGTAACACTGCATTGCAAGCTCTTCGTCCGCGATCTCTCGCACTTCCAGCGTGGTGAAAACCTCGCCGCCGCTGCCGGTGGGAATGCCCAAATACTCATGCTCGTACACCTTCGGGTTTAGGCTCTGAATGCGCTGGGCTTCGTTCAGAAACACCCCTCCCAGCCATTCCGGGGGCACCTGGGTGTAATCCGTGTGCAGGGTCAATGCTTCCTCGTTGGGCTGCTGGATGAACTTATTTGCCCAGTTATTCAGGGACACAGGCGGGTTGAAGCTGCGGAACACCACAGGCTTACCGCCACGGCCCACGGACTGCATCACGCTGCGGACAAAATTTTCTCCGGGCAGCTCGGAAAATTCCTCGAACCACACCCACCGGAAAAAGCCCTTTGCAGGCTTGATAGACTTGATCTTGCTGTTATCGTCCAGCCCTCGGAAGATGATCTGTGCGCCGGTAGGAAGGTAGGTGCAGCGCATAGGGGACACGGTGCAGGCCCACAGGTCAGACACGCCCAGCGCGTCAATAGCCCATTGGATTTGTGCAAACACGGATTCCCTCAAGGTGCTGCCCCACCGCCTGAACACCACAGCAGAGCCGGTGCCGGTGGGGTCTTTCTGGATGCCGTCCACGATCTCCAACGATACAAAGGACGATTTGCAGGAGCCGCGCCCACCGGGAAGATTGTAGTAGGTGTGTGCATCGGCTGCTATATCCGCGTGGATAGCGTGGTATACAGCCGCTTCATGCTCGGTGGGGTCGATGCCCTGCACGCGCTCAAACGTGGCAGCTCTGGCCGCTTTCCGGGCCTGTAGTGCCCGGATGCGCTTTTCCAGTCGGTCAAGCTCCATTCGCTTCCACCTCGTTCAGCAGCTTTTCCAGCTCTGCCAGCTTCTTCTGCTGTTCGTCAATGCGGATGCAGTTTAGAACGCTGTTGCAGCAATTTGTGATAGCTGTTGCCCGCTGCGGGTCGATCTGGTTATTCAGCAGCATATTTGCGATCTTGGACAGCGTGCGGCGTACCTCTGCGGGAGTTGAAAGTTTGATCTTCAAATATACTCACCTCGATATAAAAAGGGCGCACAGGTCAGCCCTATGCGCCCAGATGATGCCATATCAGGCGATTGCCTGATAATAGATGCCCTTTGCTTTGTTTTTCAGAACAAACGCGTCGTAGTAAATACGGCCCTCCACCAGACTGCCGGACAGGAAAGGCGGGTCAAGGTGAATCTTGTACTCTGCCAGTTTGACCGGGGCCACGGTAGCCACGGGATGCGCGATCATGAAGCCAAACTTCGCGGGCAGGCGGTTAGACGCGATCTTGACCACGTTCAGGCCGTCCAGCTGGGCAATAACGCCCTTCTTGCGCAGTTCTGCACCGATGTCCTGATTGTCGAAGGTGGCCTTGGACTGCTTCAGGAGCGTGTAGGTGGTCGGGGTCAGAATGAGCACGCGGTCAGATGCGGGTACCTCTGCATCATCCATCTGGGCGTTTGCCGTGATGATCTGCGTATAGATGCTTTCAGCGGTCAGGGCTGCGGCTTCCGGCTTAATGCCTGCATTTGCTGCCATCACGCTGTAAACATAGGAGTCAATCTCCGGGAACACCTTCTCACGCTGCTGGCGTGCCAGAGCGCTGGCGGCTGCAACCTGCATCTTGGTTTCGTCCGTGTCCATCTTGTCCACCTCGAAAGTGAACGAACGATCTTTGTTGATCGTGAATGTCTCGGTGGTGGCCTGCAGGGTGCTGATCGTGCCATACTGAGACTTGTTCCCCTCGAGAATGGGGCCGTTGCGGTTGAAGTCCTCCATATCGGTGGACTGCATCTTATACAGCTTGATGGTCTTTGCACCGTCAAAGCTGAAATCCTTGTTGGTTACAAGGCTGGTCTTGCTCTCGGAGTAAAACTGTTCGTCTGTATATGCCTGGAACTGGGTTGCTAACTCAATAGCCATTTATAGATCCTCTTTCAGTTGTTCAGACCGAAAGCCCGCTTTAACTCAGCGTCTTTGTCTTTGCCCTGAGAAAGCCACATCGGCGGGGTGTCCACCTTTGCGCCGGTGGTCGTGGTGGTGACGGTGTACCCGTTGCCGGTGACGCTCTGCACCGCCTTTACAGCAGTCTTGAACGCTTCCGGGTCGCTGGTGTCCAGCTTATCCAGCAGCGCCGCGCTGATATGGTTATCAGCCAGATACTGACGGCAGGCTTCCCGGGCTTCCCACTGGCTGAAACGCTGGCTTTTGGCTTCCAACGCTTCCTCGCGGGCTTTCAGATCTTTTTCTCGTGCGTCAAGGTCGCCCACGCGCTCGGCACTCTTGGAGCGCTCACGGGCAAGCCGATCTGCAACGATGGTATTTAGTTCGGATTGGGTAAACATCCGCTCAGAGCCGTTATTTTCGGCCTGCTGGGCGGCGCTGGGGGTAGGGTTGGGATTTTCCATTGATAGCACCTCATTTTCCGTATGAGTAGACGTAAAAAGCAGCAGGCGGCAAACCTTATGCCGCGCATGGTGCACCGGGGAAAGGAAAAGCCCGGTGCAAGGGGTATGTCCGCTCCTGCAATGCTGGGCGCTCTGATCGTGGGTCATGGCACACCCACAGCCAGACCGTGCAGCAAAGAGCAGTCAGGAGCCGGACGGCGCTATAAGCCGCCTGCTATGCTCAGTATACCACATTGTGTTGTAAAATGCAAATATAATGCTATAAAATGTCATTTTATTGCCACATTGCGTTTTTGCTGGGACAACTGTAGACTGTATGCACCGTAGCTCATACCCATAGCATCAGCCATTGCGGCAGCTTCACCCAGTGACAGCGGTTTACCGTGTTCCGCATGGTATGCAGCCCATGCCAGAGTACGGACGCGGGCCCGTTCCTTTTCGTTCTGGGCTTCCCATGCTGCACATTCAAGGCAGCGGCTTTCATTGGCAAAATGCCACATCACAGCCCCACAGACAGGGCACTTCTTGAGCTTCGTTTTCGTCATGGTATAGAATGACCTCCGGCAAATAAAAAGAGCGCACAGCGGCTTGCTGGGCCGTCATACGCTCTTAGGGGTGGGGGTGGTGCTCTGTACTCCACGAACCACCGTTAAATTTTACGCGTTGTAATGGTCTAAAAGAGCGCTTGTACTACGCTCATATTGTACCATAAAGAGGACTTAACTGCAAGAATTTTACCTTGTAATGTCATTTCGATTACCTGATTGCGGCTTCCATAGCTGCAATCTGTTTGTCCGTCAGCTCGTTGAGCTGGTCTTTCAGCCCTGCAACGTCGCATATAGCAGCACTCAGGAGCGAATCATACCGCGGGGCAGCTTCCCATAGAAACGTGATCTCGTCTCTTGTGTGGCTGCGGTCAAGGTTATTCGCTTTGTGGCTTTCTTCAAACCATTCTGCAAAAATCGACAGCAGATTGTGAATGTCCTCTACAGCTCCGGCCAACTGCCCATAATCCACATCATTCAGGCACATACTGTCAAGCCCCCTTACCGGATGCCGCTGAACCACATCACAGCGGCACCGAGGAAACAGACCAGGGCGAACGGTGCCACGCACGAAAATTGATAAGCGGTGTAACCAAACATTGAAAAATCCTCCACATTTTGATAAAATAGAGGGCGGGAAACATTACTGCAATGCGTTGTCCCGCCACTTGCCGCCCGTCCCTGTTGGCGCAGGGAAAGGCGGCTTTCTGTTTGTCGGCGGTCTTGTGGGCTTACTTCTTGGGCAGGTCGTTCACCTCAACGGACAGAACAGGCACACCGCCGGTGGTCACTTTCGGAGTGATAACCAGCTCCATGCTGGGTTCTTTGGCGTGCTGCTCATCCTGAAACAGCAGAACAATGCCCTCGCTGGGGTCACACCCATCTTCCTCATGCAGCGGCTTCAGCAGGCCGAAGTAGTCGGGCAGCATCGAAGAAATAGAATCGGTGTCAAGATCAACGTCCGGGTTAAAGCCGGGCGTATAGTTGATGTCGGGCAGTCCCAGTGCTGCACGCACCATCACAGGGTAACGCGTAGCCAAACGATAGGCATTCAGCTGCGCCGCGTCTGCACACTTCCGTGCCAGCTCTGCCAGAGTAACCACCGCCTGCCCATCAACTGCCAGCAGTTCCGCTGCGTCCAAGAAGTCGGCGTATGCGCGGTGAAACTCTGCGCTGACCCCATAGCTGATAGATTCATCAAACTTAACGTGTTCTTCAGCAGCGCGCTGGTTGTCGTTGACGGTCTGGGGCTGCTGTTCTTCCTCACAGCCGAACGCACCAACCACAGAGCCATCATGCTTGATTGTGAGGGTGTCCACATAGTCCTCATTCGCGGATTCAAAGCCCAGCATGATGCAGCCATCTTCGTTACGGGAAGCGGTCAGAAACTTCTCGCCGTTCAAGCTCTCGCTGATGGTGTCAATGTCGGTGGTGTTAAAAAAGTTCTTCATTGTTTTGTCCTTTCTGTGCCCTACGGGCACGCTTGAAAATTTATACACGGCCAGTCTAGGCCGGGTCGGCTTAGTTGGTGCGGGTCATGCGCTCCACATAGATCCAGATCAGGCGCAGTTTGCGCAGATCAGCCTTTTCCAGCAACTTCGTAATAGCGGCAATGTAACCGCTGCGGTCGGTGTTCTCGTTCATGGTGTTATCCCCTTTCCTGCTTCATCAGTGCTTGCATTTTCGCCATTTTCTGCGCTGCTGCCTGCCGCCGGAAGTTCTCTCCGGTAAAACAGATAGGGACGCACATTTCCAACAGGCGGTCATAAATGCGGGCGTGGGCAACGTCCTGCGGGTCTTTCAGCTCGCCCAGTGCAAGGTTTGTTGTGACGATGAGCGGGCGCTGATTGCGGTATCGGCTGTCTACGATGTTGTAAATCTGCTCCAGCGTGTAATCTGTTTCCCGCTCAATGCCGAAGTCGTCAATGATGAGAAGCGGATAGCTGCACAGGCGATCTATAACATCGTTTCGGTTGTTCCCGCACCCGTTCAGGTCGTTCACAATCCGGCTAAAGTTCGTCATGCAGACGGCTGTGCCCTGCTCCATCAGCGCATTTGCGATGCACCCGGCAAAAAAGCTCTTGCCAGTGCCCACCTTGCCCCACAACAGCAAGCCGATGTTTTCACGCTCAAAGTCCCGCCACTGTGTGACGTAGTTCCGGGCATATCCCATCTGCGGGTTCCGCCCATTGTCGTTCCGAAAATTCCAGCTCTCCATTGAAACATCCGAAAAGCCGTTTACTTTGAGTGTGCGGAGCTGTTGCTCGCGCCGTTCCTGTTCGCGCTGCTGCCGCAAGGTGGCGCGCTCGTTCGCTTCGCAGTCGCACGGTATCCATACAACGGCTTCTCCCGTGGTCTTACGGATGTAATCCGGGGCACGCATCTGCCTGGGCGCATGGCACTTGCCACAATGCAGCAGGCCATCTTCCCCGGTGTAGTCGTCCGCTTTGGCTTCTCCCTCATTGCGCTGCAAGAGCGCAGAAAGGGCGTTCATGGTGTGGTTCATAGGCTCTCTCCTTCCCTGAATGAGTAATCAGGCATCCCACTGCTGCGGGGCTTCTGCTGGTTTCGATCTCGTGCAGCCCACACTCGCAGGGTAGCCGCATGGCTCTTGTACTTCTTCCCGGTGCTCTCCATGTAAGCGGATAGCTGCTCTATCAGGTTGTCCAGATATGGAATGTCTGCGCTCAACTTCTGATACTCTGCATCGGTCAACAAAACATTGCCATAGCTGCCGTAGCTCTGACGGGCAAGCGCCACTCTCTTATTAGTCTGTTTTTTATCAGTCTGTTTCTTATTAGTCTGATTAGGTGCCGCTTTTCCGGCTGTCCTTCGTCCGTTTTCCCGGCTATCACAAGGCCGCTTTTCCGGCTCAACGATAGCCGGTTTTCCGGCTGACGTTTGGCCGGTTTCCCGGCTATCTGGCAGCAGTACATAAATAGTGTTCGGTGCGGAAAAATTGCGCTTTCGCTCAATCAGTCCGGCGCTGTCCAGCTCATGCAAAGCGTCTTTTACCGCCGTGATGCCTTTGCGTGTAGCTGCCGCAATATGGGCGATTGGAAAGATGATGTAAATTCGGTTCTGTTTATCAATCCAGCCGTGTTTTTTAGATAATGAAGTTCTATCAAGTAGAAGGGAATAAACTAGCTTTGCAGTCTGGCTTATATCCACATCCAGAAGAAAACACGGGAATTTGATAAATTTTGGTTGTGCGGTGTCCTTGTTCAGGTATTCGGGAATAGAGCATCACCCGGCTTTCGGTTTCGGCTCGTCCTCAAAAAAATATAAGCCGATTTCGCTTGTGGGGATGTCCAACGCCTTGCACAGGCCTGCTATATCCCGCGCGGTAAAAGGCAGCCTGCCGGTCATGCGTGCGGTCAGCGTGCTGGGTGGTATGCCTGCCCGCCGGGCGGCTTCTGCCTGGCTTAGGTCCAGCTCTGCAAACCGCACGCGCAGTTTGTGAAATTTGCGATACATCGTTACACCTCGCCTTCCATCAGTTCTTCCAGCGGAACACCCAGTGCGGCAGCAATGCGCCGGGCGCTGTTGGTGCTGATGCCGCGTTCATTGCGGGCAGACTGAACAGTTGACAGCCCGCACATAGCCTTGTTGGCCAAGTCCATGCTAGTCAATCGTTGCCGCTTCATTTCCGAAACGATCTTCACACAATCCAGCTTCACGGTATGTGTCTCCTTTCTGCAGTAGTATCACAAACGATAAACACGTTTTTGCAAACGCTTTTATCGTTCACAAGTAGTATAAACGATTTTGACGTTCAAGTCAATAGCTTTTCTTGAAAAATCGTTCATCATTTGATATACTCAACGCAAAAGGGGGCTTGTTACAGTTGGCAAACGGAAATGAGTATCTATATAACAAAATTGACGACCTTTTAGCTCAAAAAAATATGAGCCGCCGTCAACTCGCAAAAGCGATTGACGTACCACCCACTACACTGCAATCAGCATTCGAGAAAAAAAGTAATATTTCTATCGAACGACTAAAGAAAATACTTGCCGTTCTGGATGCACGGTATGAAGATGTTTATCCCCCCGAACAACTAAGTGCTGCTATCATACACAATATAAAATGTGGGCTTGAAGGTGATTTATCAAAAGATGCTTGGTCAGAAGGTGCAAAAGAACTGCACACTCCAGCATGGGAAAAAGCCCGCCGGGCGTTTTATGCGCTGCCGAACGACTGGCAAAAAGACACGGCCATAAACTGGCAAATTGAAATCCTACACAAAAAGATGGGCAAGAACTACAACAATGCCGTTTTTGAAGCCCTCTTGCGGCTGTATCAGAGCGACGATTCTTTTTCACAAGAGCTTGCAGAACGGCTTGAATCGCTTTTGTATGGCCAGCCCACAGACCCCGATAAAAAATAAAGCCCACTGCCGGGAAAGCAGTAGGCGGCGGGGGTGGGTACGTTCCAAAACGGTACGTACCCACTGACGGGCAATCATTGACATAGAAAGGGGGGTGCAGCCAGATGAACAAGAGAACGAACACCGCGCAATGGGAAGAAAAATACCAGCGCTGGCGCATCGCCGTGCAGAAAGACGGCGTGAGAAAGCAGTTTTACAGCTCTACGCCGGGGCGCACAGGGCAGCGGGAAGCCAATGCAAAGGCGGATGCCTGGCTGGAAAATGATATTGCAGTCAAGGCCGGACGGGTCGAGAATGTCTATCAGCTATGGATAGATGATCTCAAACTTACCACCAGCACAGGCAACTGGAAGCCCGTAGAAAGCCGCTGGCGCACCTGGGTGCTGCCGATCATCGGCAAAAAGAAGGTCAACACCCTTACAGATTCCAGACGCTTACAGGCTTGCGGCCCGGGGAGCTGTTGGGGCTGCGCTGGGCAGACGTGCAGGGCAACACGGTAAATGTGCGCCGATCTATCAACATCCACGGTGAGGAAACACAAGGCAAAAACCAGAATGCAATCCGGTCTTTCGTGCTGTCTGGCCTTGCCCGTGCCGTGCTGGAACAGCAGCGGGAAGCCACAGGGACACGGGAAAGCGTGTTTGAAATCAGCAGCGAACTGTATTACTGGAAGCGCTGGCAGGCCTATTGCAAGGCGAACGGCATTGACAGAATATCAGTGTATGAGCTGCGGCACACTTTTGTCAGCGTGGTCAAGACGCTGCCAGAGGGCGAAATCAAAGAGCTGGTAGGCCACAGCCAGAACATGGACACCCTCGGCCAGTATTCCCACGCTCTCACCGGGGACGCGGAAAACACCGCCCAGGCCGTCAATGCTGCTTTCCTCAAGCTGCTGGGAAACGGCTGATTTGTAACACACTTTTTAACACACAGTTACTTCCAACATTCTTGTATAGTGCACAGAATGATACACGATTCACGATAAAAATAGCGCTGGCAAGAGGATAAAATCTGACGTTTTACAGCGTTAGAACGTGGTTTATTAGTTCGATTCCCATTGCCCGCTCCATGCACAAAAGCGCCGTGGCCTTTTGGGTCACGGCGCTTTTGTTTTGCTTTATCGGTCCCACTTATCGCACAGGGCATTGATCTGGTCGGCAAACTTGGCAAGGTCTTTGTTTGCGCCGCCCTCGTTGTGCTCGATGACCCGCAGCAGGCGCTTGCCGGCGCTGACCAGCCGCTGGAACACACTGGCAGCACGGCTCTGGCCTTCATTAGCCTTGTGCTCAATGCGGACGCGCATGCCCTCCTGCAGGCAGACGGCTCCCTCGGCTCCGATGGCCCACTGTGCGCCGTTGTAGGGTGCGCAGGCAGTGAAGCCCTGTTCCGTCAAGGTCTGCACAAAGTGGTCCTCGGTCTCATCTTCGCCGTGCATCACGAACACACGCTTTGGTTTCTGCTCAAAGGAGTTCACCCACCGCAGCAGACCTTCTCTGTCCGCATGGCCGGACATGCCGGTGAGCTGGCACAGTTCTGCCTGCACCTCAATAGGTTCACCGAACAGTTTTACCGTCGTGGCACCTTCCAGCAGGGTGCGGCCCAGCGTGCCCACCGCCTGATAGCCCACGAACAGAATGGTGCACTCCGGCCGCCACAGATTGTGCTTGAGGTGGTGGCGGATGCGGCCTGCCTCGCACATACCGCTGGCCGAGAGGATGACCTTTGGCACGCGGTCTGCATTGATCATGCGGGATTCATCACTGGTCACCGTGACGCGCAGCCCCGGGAAGGTGATCGGATCAATGCCTTTTTCCAGCAGAGCGCGGGTGTCCGCATCAAAGCAGTCCGGGTCGGTATCTTTAAAGATGCGGGTCGCCTCGATTGCAAGCGGGCTGTCAATGTACACCGGGAAGTTGCCGTGCCCCTTCACAAGGCCCTTTTCCTTGATCTCACGGATAAAGTAGAGCATCTCCTGCGTGCGGCCCACCGCAAAGCTGGGAATGACCACATTGCCGCCCCGGTCAAAGGTGCGCTGCAGGATCTTCGTAAGCTCGCTCACATAGTCCGGCTTCGGGCCGTGGCTGCGGTCGCCGTAGGTAGATTCCATAAAGGCGTAGTCCGCCTCTTTGATGTAAGCAGGATCCTTGATGATGGGCTGATCCAGATTGCCGATATCACCGGAGAATACCAGCTTGGTCGTGGTCTCACCCTCGGTGATCCAAAGCTCTATGCTGGCCGAGCCAAGCAGATGGCCCACATCCACAAAGCGGGCTTCAATGCCCGGTGCAAGCTGGAAGCGCTGCTCATAGGCCTTGCCCACAAACAGCTTCATGGCTGCTTCAGCATCCTGCACAGTATACATCGGTTCCACCGGTTCTGCGCCCGAGCGCTGGCCCTTGCGGTTTTTCCACTCCGCTTCAAATTCCTGAATATGGGCCGAGTCCCGCAGCATGATGCCGCACAGCTCCACCGTGGGGTTCGTGGCATAGATCTTGCCGCGGAAGCCGTTGCGCACCAGCAGCGGCAGCATACCGGTATGGTCGATGTGTGCATGGGTGGCCAGCACCCAGTCGATCTCGCCGGGTGCCACCGGGATGGGCTGGTTCTCGTATACGTCCTTGCCCTGCTCCATGCCGCAGTCGATCAAAAAGCGCTGCCCAGCCGCTTCGATCAAAGTGCAGCTGCCGGTGACCTCATGGTTCGCGCCCAGAAATGTGATCTTCATAAAAACACCTCCGGCTTTATTTCTTCTGTATCCTTAGTATAGCATATTCTAAAGGTACACGCCGCACAAATCGCATGGCTTTTCTCAGGCATTTTGCCGAAAGGTTGAAAAAATTTTTATACAATCTTGACAAACCACCCCTTCCTGTTATAAACTTAAACTTGTATGACGTTCGTTCGTATTTTATGAGTTTTAATAATAGAGAGGTTGAATTTTATGGTTCGTAACGATTTGCGCAACGTTGCCATTATCGCTCACGTTGACCACGGCAAGACCACCCTGGTGGACGCAATGCTGCGTCAGAGCGGCGCATTCCGCGATAATCAGGTCGTGGCTGAGCGCGTCATGGACAGCGGCGATATCGAGCGTGAGCGTGGCATTACCATTCTGGCCAAGAACTGCTCCTGCACCTACAAGGGTGTCAAGATCAATATTGTCGATACTCCGGGCCATGCCGACTTTGGCGGCGAGGTGGAGCGCGTGCTGAAGATGGTCAACGGCGTTCTGCTGCTGGTGGATGCCGCCGAGGGCTGCATGCCCCAGACCCGTTTTGTGCTGCAGAAGGCTCTGCAGCAGAACCTGAGTCTGGTGGTGGCCATCAACAAGATCGACCGCCCCGATGCCCGCATCAAGGAAGTCATCGATGAGGTGCTGTACCTGCTGATGGATCTGGGCGCTACCGATGAGCAGCTGGACTGCCCCATGCTGTTCTGCTGCGGCCGTGATGGCACCGCAAGTCTGGACCCCGATGTGCCCGGCACCGACCTGATTCCCCTGTTCGATACTCTGCTGAGCACCATCAAGCCGCCTGAGGGCGACCCCGAGGCTCCCTTCCAGATGCTGGTGTCCTCTGTGGACTACAACGACTTCGTGGGCCGCATCGGCATTGGCCGCATCCAGAACGGCGTTGCCAAGGTGGGCGAGGAAGTTGTCGTCTGTGACTGGCACAATCAGGATCTGAAGATGCGCGGCCGTCTGACCAAGCTGTACGACTTCCAGGCCAATGGCCGTCAGCCGTGCGATAACATCACCGCCGGCGATATCGTGGCATTCTCCGGCCTGCCCGACGTGACCATCGGCAATACCCTGTGCAGCCCCTCCAATGTGGAGCCGCTGCCCTTCGTGAAGATCAACGATCCTACCGTTGAAATGACCTTCTCCGTCAACGACAGCCCGCTGGCCGGCCGCGAGGGTAAGTATGTTACCAGCCGTCAGATCCGTGACCGTTTGCAGAAGGAACTGCTGAAGGATGTCGCTTTGAAGGTGGAGGATTCCGCCACCACCGATTCCTTCCGCGTTATGGGCCGTGGTGAGATGCACCTGTCCATCCTGATCGAGACCATGCGCCGTGAAGGTTATGAGCTGCAGGTCTCTCCCCCGCACGTTCTGACTAAGGTCATCGACGGCAAGACCTATGAGCCTATGGAGCATGTCGTCATCGATGTGCCCACCCAGTATCAGGGCGCTGTCATGACCGGTCTGGGCCAGCGCAAGGCTATCCTGCAGCAGATGGAATCTCTGGGCACCGACCGCGTACGTCTGGAGTTCCGTATGCCCAGCCGCGGCCTGTTCGGCTACCGCAACCAGTTCCTGACCGATACCCACGGCGAAGGCATCATCAACCAGATTTTCGACGGTTACGATGTCTGGGCTGGCATGATTGCCAACCGCTCCACCGGTTCTCTGGTCAGCTTTGAGACCGGCGAGGCTGTCACCTACGGTCTGTTCAATGCTCAGCAGCGCGGCACCCTTCTGGTGGGCGCTGGTGAAAAGGTCTACGAGGGCATGGTCATTGGCTACACCGCTTCCGGCGAGGACGTGGATGTCAACGTCTGCAAGACCAAGCACCTGACCAACACCCGTGCATCCGGCTCCGATGATGCTCTGCGCCTGATCCCCATTAGCAAGCTCAGCCTGGAAGGCTGCCTGGAATTCCTTGCACAGGACGAGCTGCTGGAGGTCACTCCTGAAAATCTGCGCATCCGCAAGCAGATCCTGAACCACGAGCAGCGCATGAAGGCCAAGAGCAAGCTGAAATAAGCCTTTCCTTCTTTTATAATATGTACTTTACCGTCCTGCAGCGTTTCAAAACACTGCAGGACGGTTTTATTTTGCCAAAAATGATTCATTTTTTAAAAAAAGGCTTGCAAAAGGCATTCTTATGCGGTATAATATCTCTCGCAGTCACAAATGTGATCTGCCTCTTTAGCTCAGTCGGTTAGAGCACCTGACTGTTAATCAGGGTGTCGCCTGTTCGAGTCAGGCAAGAGGCGCCAGAAGAAAAGGCAATGTTCCACAGAACATTGCCTTTTTTGTTTGTCCCATACTACACTCTTTTTCTGTACAGCCATGCAGTCGTGTTTCTCCTCTGTTTTTGGGCTTCTCTGTCCCAAAAACACAGCATCCATGCGAAAAAAGCATCAAGCATAATGATTTCTTAAAATTTGACTACTTGAAGAAGATGTCACATTGTGGTATACTGCTTATATGCTTTGGGAATTTGTATCTGTTTTTCCAAAGTCCGGCACACAGATCAAAGGGTAGGTGCTCCCTTCTTTTGATAGCAGCCGACCGGTGTTTTGTCATGGTTCTCCGCAGGACAGGACAAAGCACCGGTCTCTGTGCTGTTGTTTCAGGCTCCGGCTCTTTTCACGTTGTCAGATCTGCGGCAGGCCGCTTCTTCAAAACGCCTGCCGCTGTTTGAATAAATTTGTATATGATCAAAGGAAGCATCTATGCGTTATACCTATGTCCGGCAGCACGACACCACTGACTGTGCGGCTGCCTGCCTCGCAATGGTGTGCCTCCATTACAAAAAGGAAGTTACCATCACCCGCCTGCGCGATATGATGGGTACCGACCTGAAAGGCACGAACCTTGTTGGTTTGCAGAAAGCCGCTAATGAGTTGGGTTTCACCACTGCAGCGGTTCGCGTAGACCGTGAAAATTTCCTCAGCGATTTCTCGCTGCCCTGCATTGCGCAGGTCATCACCGATCAGGGTCTGGCCCACTTTGTGGTCGTCTTTAAAAAGACCACCATCAAAGATGACGGTGAGCGTCGTCGGCACATGCTGAAAGAAGCCGAAGCCGCCAAGGAAGATGAGAAGAACGGCAAAAAACACAAGTGCAAGGATTATGTCGTAATCGGCGACCCCGGCAGTGAGCTGAAAAAGATCTCTCTGGATGAGTTCTACAAGAACTTTACCGGTGTTCTGCTGCTGATGAACCCCACCTCGGAGTTCAAGGGCGGTAAGATCGAAAAGGGCGGCATGTTCAAGCGTTACGTCGACCTGTTGCTGCCCCAGAAAAAGCTTTTTGCCTATGCGATCCTGAGTTCTCTGATCGTTACGATTCTGGGCATTGCCTCCTCCATGTTCAACAAGATCCTGATGGACGAGGTCTTGCCATATGGCCTAGACAATCTGCTGGTCACGCTGATCCTTGTGTTCAGCATGGTCAGCATCACCAATACGCTGGTGGGCTTTGTCCGGCAGTGGGTTCTGATCCACCTATCCATCAAGATCGATATTCCGCTGATGCTGGGTTACTTCGGGCATATCTTCCGTCTGCCCATGAAGTTCTTTGCCACCCGCAAGACTGGTGATATCACCACCCGTTATTCGGATGCAAACACCATCAAATCCATCTTTACCAGCATTGCGCTGAGCCTGATCATGGATATCTCGATGGCCATTATCACCGGTATCATCCTGTTCCGCATGAATGCGATGCTCTTCTCGATCTCGCTGTTCATGGCTCTGGTCAGCATTCTGCTGGTGCTGATCTACAAGCAGCCTTACAAAAAGATCAACGAAGAGACCATGGTGCAGTCCGCTGCACTGAACAGCCAGATGATCGAGAGCCTGCGCGGCATTGAGACGGTCAAGTGCAACGCCAACGAGGATACCGAAATGGAGAACCTCGAGCGTGAGTACATCAAGAGCCTGAAGATCAGCCTGCGCTCCAGCAAGATCAGCACCACGCAGGGCCTGATTTCCTCCTTCATTTCCACCGGTTTCAGCATGCTGACCACCTATGTGGGTATCAGTCAGGTTCTGAAGGGTGAGATGACACTGGGCGGATTCATGGCCTTCAGCACGCTGTCCTCTTACTTTACTTCCCCGCTGAGCAACCTGATCGGTCTGCAGATGCAGATTCAGGAGGCCAGCATTTCCATGAAGCGTCTGGGCGAGATCATGGATTATCCCTCCGAGACGGTCGGCGACGAAGACCGCACCGATCTGGACAAGGTGGAGGGCGATATCGAGTTCAAGGATGTCACTTTCCGTTATGGCAACCGTGCCCCTGCACTGGATCACATCAGCTTTACCATTCCGGCCGGTAAAAAGGTCGCGCTGGTGGGCAGCAGCGGCAGCGGCAAATCCACGATCACCAAGCTTCTGCTCAAGTATTATGAGCCGGAAGATGGCGAGATCGACTTGAACGGTGTGAATCTGGCTGAATACACCAATGATTCTGTCCGCCGCGCAATTTCTTATGTGCCGCAGAACGTTGAGCTGTTCAGCAAGACCATTTATGATAACATCCGTGTTTCCCGTATGGACGCTACGATGGACGAAGTTAAGGAAGCTGCCAAGAAGGCAGATGCTCACGACTTTATCCGTCATCTGCCCCTGCAGTATAACACCTATCTGGAAGAAGCAGGCAACGGCCTGTCCGGCGGTGAAAAGCAGCGCATTGCGCTGGCACGCGCTTTCCTGAAAGATTCCAACCTCTACATTCTGGATGAATCCACCAGTAATCTGGACTTTGCTACGGAAAATCTGATCTTCAACATGATCTACGATCAGCTTGCAGATCGTTCCATGCTGATCGTAGCTCACCGCCTGTCCACTGTTCGTGACTGTGATCTGATCCTTGTGATGGATCACGGCAAGATCGTGGAACGCGGCACGCACGATGAGCTGCTTGCCAAGGAAGGCAAGTACTACGAGCTGTGGAACATGCAGCAGGGTATCTACCGCAGCAAAAAGGCAGAGCCCAAGCAGTCTGTCATGCAGGCCGTGGTGGAAGAGGATGACGACGGTGAGTCGATCACCTATTGATGTGTTGCAGCCGGGTGCGTACCCGGTTACATATGAAAGGGAGTCATTCATGATGGATAGCTTGATTTGACATAGTTTTGCTGTGTCAGATAAAAAGAGCTAGAAAGACTTTCTGTTTAGTAGAAGTAGATGGTGTTATCCTGAACAGGCCCCGCCTGCTCAGGTAACTATGCCTCACTATGGTGTGCCCGGAGGCAAAATGCCTCCGGGCACATTTTATTTGCAAGATCCCTATTACTTTTATAAGTAGTAGGCGATCGGGAGCGGAGAGGAAGCTGCTCTCTGCAGCGATTTTCTCCCCTTTCTCGATTGCCTATTACTGCCTCTTCTGAGGTAAATCTGAAAAGGAACCGAGGTATTCAACATGAAAGAGATCAAAGTAGCCGAGAACAAGACCCTGAAGCTCACCAATGTGCTCTCCCGTGAGATCCATCCGGAAGAGATGGCCAGTCTGCCCGTGGTGCTGACCCAGATGCACAACTTTATCAAGAGCAACAACGCACAGCCCATTGGCCCCATTGTGCAGGCCATGGTGGTTGGTGAGGACCGTCAGATGCACCTGTACATGATGCAGCAGGCTACCCAGTTCATCGGCCAGATGGAGCAGGACTACCATATGGATGCTGTTCTGCGCGTGAAGAACTGCCTGTATGCCCACTACACCGGCCCCATGCCCGAAAGCCAGCTGGCTTCCTACAAGCTGCAGGTCCACGCTTTTGAGAATGAGCAGAAACTGACCGGCACCTCCTATACCATCTATGTCAATCAGGACGAGGATGATGCCGTGGTCGATGTCTTTATGGAGACCAAGTAATTATGACGATTAAAGTTCAGAACCTTTCGGATCTGCAGGATCGCCGCATCATGATGGAAAAAAAGCTGCCGCCTTATGGCTACGCTTTTGTCATTCTGGTGGGCATCTTCATGCTGTTTCTGGTGGTGTGGAGCACCCATACCAACCGCATTTATGTCAGCCAGAACGCAGGCACCGTGCAGGCCAGCAATAAAACCTATATCATGTCCAGTTATTCCGGCTCCATTACCGAGATGTATATTTCGGAGGGCAGCTATGTGAACGAGGGCGACCTCGTGGCCCACATCAAGAGCACGGATATCGACATGCAGCAGGATAACCTGGAAAGCCAGCTCAAGATCTACCAGACCCAGCTGGACCAGTACAACAAGCTGCTGCAGTGCGTGCAGGATGATACCAACTACTTCAGCGAGACAAACCCCGAAGATCAGCCCTACTACTATCAGTACGAGACCTACAAGAGCCAGGTCTCTCAGAAGACCTTTGATGCCACGGCCTATCAGGCTGCCGGTTACTCCGATGCTCAGATCAAGACCATGATGGAGCAGAGCCAGAGCGAAGTAGAAGCTCTGTACTACTCCACCATGCAGTCCATCTCCCAGAGCATTACCAGCGCACAGAGCAACGTGGACAACGTTCAGGCTCAGCTCGATGCCTTGAACACCGGTGCCAACGATTACTACATCTACGCCCCCACCTCCGGTGTGATCCACATGGATACTCCTTACAAAGAGGGCATGGTGCTGAGCGCAGGCTCCCCGCTGGCCACTGTTGCCAGCGAGAACGACGATCTGGAGATCGTTGCCATGGTCACCGTGAATGACCGCCCGCTGCTTCATGTGGGTGACCCGTGCAAGATTGCCATTACCGGCCTTTCGGAGTATTCCTATGGCACCCTGACCGGCACTGTAACGGCCATTGACAGTGACGTGACGGCCAGCTCCAACGCTTCCTACTATAAGATGACCATTAAGCCCGATGCCACTTATGTGGTGAGCCGCAGCGGCGACAAGGTGGATCTTTCCAACGGCATGAGCGTTACTGCCCGCGTGGAGTACGATCAGGTCACCTATTTCGAGTACGCAATGGAAGCCCTGGGCGTTCTGTTCCGCTAAACCGGAGCTGTGCTGACTGCCAGCCGCCGTTATATCACCCAAAGAGGTACACTTACTATGAAATCAACCGCAAAAAAACTGGCCGTCTGTGCGGCAGCGCTCTGCCTGCTGGCCTGCGGCACAGCTGTGTCTGCGGCCGCAGCAAGCCCTGTCTCCGGCCTTGCCCTGAGCGGCGTTGCCATGCCGTGGGATCAGGACGTGCCTGCCGAAAGCATTGAGGCCGGCAGCTATACAGCCAACATGCTGCTGGGTTCCTCTCAGCAGCTGTCTCCTGTGGTGCGTCCGCGCAACTCTACCGACTCGGTTGTCTTTATCTCGGACGATACTTCCATTCTGACTGTGAGCAACTCCGGTGTCGTGCAGGCTGTGGGCGTAGGCACCACCCGCATCACCGCTGCCGCAGGCAACCAGATCTGTGCCTACACCATCGTTGTCTCCATGGATTCTTCCATGATCGTTACCGAGATGGACCTTTCCCTTTCCTCCAACACCATCTATGTTGGCAACTCGGTCTCGGCACAGCTGCAGGTGCGGCCTACTTCGGCTTCCAATTATGCCACCGTCGCCCTGACCTCTTCCAATGAGAAGGTCGCCACGGTGAACAATTTCGGCCGTGTTACCGGCATTGCCCCCGGCACCGCCACCATTACCGCTACCTGCGGTTCGGTGACTGCTACCACCAATGTCACGGTCATGAGTATTCCCAACTCCAGCACCGGCACCGCCAGCACTGGTTCTTCCAACAGCGGTCAGGTCGTCACGGTGAATCCTTCCTACGTTGTGCTCAAGCCCGGTGCCACCCGCACCCTGACCGCCAGTGTCAAGCCTTCTTCCGCTTCCCAGAAGTTCACCTATAAGTCCGCCAACAGCAACATTGCCACGGTCAGCCCCAGCGGCGTGATCACAGCTGTGGGCACCGGCGCTACTTCCATTACCGTTTCCAACGGCACTGCATCCGCCATGGTCACGGTCATCGTCAACCGTTCGGCTGCATCTTCTTCCGATAATTCTTCGGACAGCAGCTCCACCGAACCGGATAACGATGCTCCCATCGAGATCGATCCCGTTGTGCAGGCCATTCAGGACAGTGAGGACAACGAGATCGTTTTCACACAGGCCGAGGTGCCTACCGTGACCGGTGATATCCTCAATGCGCTGCGCACCACCGGCAAGACCCTGTGCGTGGTGGGCGATGGCTACACCATGCAGATTGCAGGCAGCGGTGTCAAGAGCACCACCAGTGAGCTGGACACCATGCTCATCCTGACTGAGTCCGATCAGGGCATCGAGTTTGAGCTGGACAAGGGCAAGGCTCTTCCCTGCTCGGTGCGCATCGATCTGGATGTGAGCACCTATACCCGCCTGTATCTGTACAACGCCGTCTCCAACAAGTGGCAGTACCTGAACAGCTACACCGACGGCATCATCACTGCCGATACTGCAGGCCGTTATCTGCTGACCAACCAGAACCTGAAATTTGCCAATATCAACTGGACCTTCTTCATTGCCGGTGGTGTTGTAGTGGTTCTGATCGGCATTGCATATGTTGTGCTGAAAAAGCGCTACTGGTTCTGGTAATTTTCAAAACCACTCTTTCATGAAACAGTAAGACCCTCTCTGAGTGTGATATGCTCCCCCTAGAGTAGACAGAGTAAAACAAAAACTCTGCGTACTCTGGGGGTATTTTTATGTCAAGAAAGAACAATCACTTTTGCACAAAAAATTCGCCGTCTCCTTGTGGAAACGGCGAACAAAAACTTATATTATTTCTCTGTCTACTTGACGGAGCGCACTTCAATGGAACGCCTAGGCTTTGTTTGCATTATGATGTCTGCCTTCGTTACTTTTCAATGGGCTGCGAGGGCTTCCAGTCCTTGTAGTTCTCGTAGCGGCTCTCGCGGATCTTGGTGTGGGACCAGATCTCGTCCGCCGTGGGCTGCCAGCTGGCCGCATAGTTCTTGCACTTCTCGCACAGGTGCTCCACGCTCTCCGGCGACTGCAGGTCGGTGCTGTGGGCACCGGTCTCGTGCACCATCTTCTGCAGCAGTTCGGGGTTTTCCAGCATCGGGCAGGGACGCAGATGGTTCTTGTTGAAGGGCTGGCCGTTGTGATAAGCCATGAACAGCGGGCTGTGCAGAATTTCCAGAATGCTCTGGTCGTGGATGTTTGCATTGGAGTAGTGGATGAACACGCACGGCTCTGCGTCACCGGCAGAGTTGATGTGGAAGTAGTTGCGTCCGCCGGCAATGCAGCCGCCCACGAACTCGCCATCGTTCTGGAAATCCATCGGGTAGAACGGGATATCGCACTCTTCCGAGCGCAGATAGCGGATGCGGTCGATCATATATTTGCGCTGCTCCGGGGTGGGCATCAGTTCGGGCGCTGCGTCGTTGCCCACGGGCATGTAGTGGAAGTAGAAGCCGAAGTGTGCACCCTTCTCACACAGGAAACGCATGAACTCATCGTTGGTGACAGCTTCGATGTTATCACGGGTATAGCAGATGGACGTGCCGAACACGATGCCGTGCTCCTTGAGCAGATCCATAGCATGCATAACAGCGGCATAGTGCCCCTCACCGCGGCGGGCATCGTTGGTCTCCGGGGTGCCCTCGATGGACAGCATGAAGGCAATGTTGCCCAGACGCACCACCTCTTTGCAGAACGGCTCATCGATGAGGGTGGAATTGGTGTAGATGGCAAACTGCACATCGTTGTGCTTCTCGGCCAGCTTGAGGATATCAGCCTTACGCACCAGCGGCTCGCCGCCGGTCAGCATGTACAGATACACGCCCAGCTCCTTGCCCTCGGTAACGATCTTGTCCATATCCTCAAAGCTGAGGTTATTCTTGTGACCGTATTCACCGGCCCAGCAGCCCACGCAGTGCATATTGCAGGCGGAAGTGGGGTCGAACAGGATCAGCCAGGGGATGTTGCACTGATACTTCACGCGGTTCTCGCGGATGGTCTTGGTGCCGCGGAAGAAAGCCTCGTAGCCCAGATTCAGCGCCATGGTGCGGGCCACGTTGGGGTCGGTCTGATCCAGCACACAGTTGATGAGCTTGGACCACTTGCTGTCGGGGTCGGTCAGGGTCTGTCTGGCGTGTTCGTAGGCTTCATCGCTGAACGAACTGCCATAGAACTGCTTTGCAACATCCACCAGCTGTCCCACGGTTTTCTGACGGTCTTTATCGGCATGAGAAAGCACCACGTCCACCATTTTACCAACGGCAGCACGCTGCATTTTATGAGTCAGGCTCTCAACAGAAGTATTCATTATCCTTTTCCTCCAAACGGTATTTTTCGGAAGTCTCTTTTTCTATTTCTATGCCATTACTCTACCATTCTATCCCACAAGTTGCCATAAACAGAAAAAGCGCCGTGATAGAAAACCCATCACGGCGCAGATTATGATAAAATTTTGTCGTTCTTCCGGTTCAACCGTCCTGTTCCAGATGGATCTTATTGCTGGCAAGGCGGCATAACGCGCGGCGCAGATTCCCCTGCAGCATCCGTCCCGTACGTTCTACCATCAAGGCAGGATCCGTTTTCATGTCCCGGCGGATCCATTCCAGCCCCACGCCCACCAGCGCATATTTGTAAAAATCCACCACAAACTGCTTGTCATCGTCCTGCACGGTGATATCGCGGCATTCGCGATCTGCAAATTCCTTCAGCATAGGGTCCAGAAGCTTGTACAGATACTGCTCCACCTGTTCACGGCCCAAAGAGCGGTATACGTTCAGCACCAGTGCTTTGTTATCCCGGATCTGGTGCAGGATGTCCAGAAACGCTTCGGTCCATGTATCAAAGCTCTGGCAGCCTTCCATCGCCTTGGTTGCATCTTCCGTCAGGATCCAGTCCACCAGGTCGTAAATATCCTTGAAGTGGTAGTAGAAGGTCATGCGGTTCACGCCGCAGTCCTCGGTGATATCATTGATCGTAATTTTGTTGAGGGGCTTTTCCTTCAGCAGCTTTTTCAGCGATGCTTCCAGTGCCCGCTTCGTTGTTTGTGACACAAAAGCCTTCCTTTCCCAACCGTAGAAATTTTTCCTGCTGCGTACGGCGATTGGCAGCTTCGTACATTATAATACCGCAAAAGCCGTTCCGATTGCAAGCATTGATTCTGTCCATTTTGTAAACAAAGAATGATTTCCTGCGTTTTCACTCCGGCAGTTTCTCGCTTCAAGAGCCGTTTCTCAGCCCCCCAAAAGACCCTTCCGGCGGTGCGCAATGCCTGCAAAAGCGGCTTCTTCCGGCAAAAAAGCGGAAAAGGCCCTTGATTTTATATTCCTCTACGCTTAGAATGGGAGCAGACGACTGTGAATTAAGTGCCGTTTTGAGGGAGGGTACAAACTATGATGGATACCATTGGTTTTCTGGGCTGCGGCAACATGGGCGGAGCCATCGCCCGTGCCGTTTGCAAAGCTGTTGACCCTAAGAAGGTTTTTCTGGCAAACCGCACTGCGGCCAAGGCGCAGGCACTGGCCAAGGAACTGGGCTGCAAAACAGCCACCAATGCTGAGGTGGCCGGTGACTGCGATCTGATCTTTCTGGCGGTAAAGCCCCAGATGATGGAAGCTCTGCTCCAGCCGCTCAAATTCACCTTTGACGAGCGCCCCAGCCGTTTTGTGCTGTGCAGCATGGCAGCGGGCCTTTCGATCGCCCGTATTCAGGAGATGGCCGGTGAGGACTTTCCTGTGATCCGCATCATGCCCAACACCCCGGCTTCTGTGGGCGAGGGTATGATCCAGTACTGTTCCAGCAATGTCACCGCTGAGGAAGAAGAAGCCTTCCTCAGGATCATGGCTCCTGCGGGCCGTCTGGATGCCGTGCCGGAAAGTCTGATCGATGCTGCCAGCTGCGTTTCCGGCTGCGGCCCGGCATGGGTGTACCAGTTTATTGAGGCTCTGGCTGATGGCGGCGTGGCCTGCGGCCTGCCCCGCGCCAAAGCGCAGGAATATGCTGCACAGATGGTTCTGGGCAGCGCAAAGCTGGTGCTGGAAAGCGGAAAGCATCCCGGCGAACTCAAGGATGCTGTATGCAGCCCCGGCGGCAGCACCATTCAGGGCGTGCGCGTGCTGGAAGAGCACGGCCTGCGCGGTGCGGTGATGGATGCCGTGATCGCCTCGTACAATAAGACAAAGGAAATGGGAAAGGGTTAAGGATATCATGCGCATCGTTGTAAAAGTAGGCACTTCTACTCTGGCATACGCCACCGGACGGCTGAACATCCGCCACACGGAACAGCTGGTCAAGGTGCTCAGCGACCTGAAAAACGAGGGCCATGAGGTCATTCTGGTGTCCTCCGGTGCCATTGGCATGGGCGTGGGCAAGCTCTCACTGCCAACCCGCCCAAAGGACACCACCACCAAGCAGGCCTGCGCCGCTGTGGGCCAGTGTGAGCTGATGTACACCTACGACCGACTGTTCAACGCCTACAATCACACCGTGGCGCAGATCCTGCTCACCGGCGTAGACGTGGAGCACACCGAACGCCGCGTGAACTTTCAGAACACCCTGTCCCGCCTGCTGGAGCTGGGTGCCCTGCCCATCATCAACGAAAACGACACCGTTGCCACCGATGAGATCACCTCCATTGGCGACAATGACACGTTGGCGGCCATCGTGGCCTGCTGCGCCAAGGCTGACCTGTTGGTGCTGCTGAGTGACATCGACGGCCTGTACACCGCCAATCCCCACACCCACACGGACGCAAAGCTCATCCCGCTGGTGGAGGAGATCACCCCCGAGGTGATGGCTCTGGCCGATGGTGCCGGTTCGGCCCTTGGCACCGGCGGCATGGCCACCAAGCTGCGCGCTGCCCGCATGGTGACCGGCAGCGGTGCCGATATGGTCATTGCCAACGGCGCACACCCGGAGCTTTTGTACGACATTGCCGCAGGCAGATCCGCAGGCACCCGCTTTGCGGCCCGCAAGGAGGACTGAACACATGACCACACAGGAAATTCTGGAAGCCGCCCGCAGCGCCAAAAGTGCCCTTGCGCTGGCCGATAACACCGCCCGCAATGCGGCCCTGCTGGGCATGGCAGATGCGCTGTGCAGCGCAGACGATCAGGCGGCCATCCTTGCTGCCAATGCCGAGGATATGGCTGCTGCCAAAGGGCACATCAGCGATGTGATGCTGGACCGTCTGGCCCTGACCGCACCGCGCATTGAAGCCATGGCGCAGGGCATCCGCGAGGTTGCCACTCTGCCCGACCCGGTGGGCCGGGTGCTGAACCGGGTGGAGCGCCCCAACGGGCTTGTCATTGAAAAGACGGCTGTGCCCATGGGTGTGATCGCCATTATCTACGAGAGCCGCCCCAATGTGACCAGCGATGCCGCTGCCCTTGCCATCAAGAGCGGCAATGCCTGTATCCTGCGCTGCGGCAAGGAGGCCTGGCGCAGTGCCAACGCCATCGTCACAGCCCTGCGGCAGGGCCTGAAAAAAGCCGGTCTGCCCGAGACAGCGGTCTGCCTGATCGAGGACACCACCCACGCTTCTGCCAACGCCCTGATGACCGCTGTAGGCTATGTGGATCTGCTGATCCCGCGCGGCGGTGCCGGGCTGATCCGTGCCTGCGTTCAGAACGCCAAGGTCCCCTGCATCCAGACCGGCACCGGCATCTGCCATGTGTACGTAGACGACACCGCCGATCTGGACAAAGCTCTGGACATCATCGAGAACGCCAAGGCCAGCCGCCCCAGCGTGTGCAACGCCGAGGAAGTGTGCCTTGTGCACTCTGCCATTGCTGGGGAGTTTCTTCCCCGTCTGGCCCAGCGGCTTGGCCCGGACCGCATTGCAAAGGGTCTGCATCCGGTAGAGCTTCGTCTTGATAAGCGCGCCGCCGCCATAATCGTTGGCACGCCTGCCGGCGAAAAGGACTTTGACACCGAATTTCTGGACTACATCCTCGCGGTCAAGGTCGTGGACAGCGTAGAGGAGGCCATCGGGCATATTGCTGAGCACTCCACCGGCCACAGCGAAGCCATCCTGACCCAGACACAGGCCCATGCCGATCTGTTCACTGCCGCAGTGGACAGCGCCGCCGTGTATGTGAACTGTTCCACTCGCTTTACGGATGGCGGTGAATTCGGCCTTGGGTGTGAAATGGGCATTTCCACCCAGAAACTCCACGCCCGCGGCCCCATGGGACTGGCCGAGCTGTGCAGCTACAAGTATATCATCCACGGCAATGGTCAGATCCGCTAAAGCCCGCTGAACCCACCTTTCCAGTGCGGAAATCGGGAGTGAGCGTTTTCTCCATAATATTCATAATTTAGAAACGAAACTGAAAAGTTTTTTCCGAAACAGGCTGGTGCGATTTGCGCCAGCCTGTATTTTTGTTTTATTCCCATGAAATGTTCTTTCAGCAAAGACAAAAACTGAATTATGTTTTCAATCTGCCTTTCCTATTCGACCACTGATATAGATGATTGTATCCCAGTTCTCTCCAATTCTTACAAAGTAATAGTCTTACTTTCTCCGTTTTATCTGGTAAAAAGTATAAAAAAGCTCTTGACAAGCACGGTTTTATTGCGGTAAAACTATATTGGAAATTTTGATAACGATTTCACTTCATTTCACTTTCCAATGAGAAAGTTGTTCGTCACACACAACACTATACTTGGAACAAAGGAGAGAGCAATATGACGATCGCCATTCTTGCACACGATTCCCGCAAAGAGCTTGCACTGCAGTTCTGCACTGCTTACAGCGCCATTTTGTCCAAAAACACAGTCATTGCTACCGGCACCACCGGACGGATGCTGGCGCAGGCTACCGGCCTGCCCGTGCACTGTTATCTCTCCGGGCGCTTGGGCGGTGTGCAGCAGATCACTTCCCGCATTGCGTGCGACGAAGTGGATCTGGTGTTGTTCTTCCGTGACCCGCTGAAAGCGGATGCCGCCAGCATCACCGAGCAGAATCTGCTCCGCCTGTGCGATATGCACAGCGTACCCATTGCCACCAACATTGCCACCGCCGAGGTCTTGCTGCGCGGTATGGATCAGGGCGACCTGGACTACCGCGAGGGGATGCATCCCGCTCTTGTGGAGCCAATGCCCACCGTGCAGCGCCACGCCGTGTGATGAATCGTGTATAGAGTATCGGGAAAGAGACAACGCCGCAGGAAACTTCCTGCGGCGCTGTTGTTTTTTGTTTTGCTTTTATTTCAGTAAAGCCTGCAGCTTTTCCAGCCGGCGGACGGCTTCGTCCAGCACATCGGTGCCGCGGGCAAAGTGCATCCGGATCAGGTGGTTCACCGGCTCCCGGAAGAAGCTGGAGCCAGGCACAGCGGCCACGCCCACTTCCCGGATCATCCACTCACAGAACTGCAGGTCGGTCCAGCCCTTGAACTGGGGCAGCGCCAGAAAATCGGAAATATCGATCATCACAAAATAGGTGCCCTGCGGAACATTGTGCTTCAGCCCCACACGGTCCAGCCCGGCCAGAAAATGATCGCGCTTTTCTGTGTAAAGGGCCTGCAGCTCTTCGTAATAGCTGGCGGGCATCTCCAAACCGGCCACAGCGGCCTCCTGCAGGGGTGCAGCCGCACCCACAGTGAGAAAGTCGTGCACCTTGCGCGCGCCCTCAATGACCTCTGCGGGTCCGATCAGATAGCCCAGACGCCAGCCCGTGATGGAGTAAGTCTTGGAGAGCGAGTTGCAGGTGATGGTGTGCTCAAACATGCCGGGCAGGCTTGCCATGCAGATATGCTCTGCCGGCGCGTAGATGATATGCTCGTACACCTCATCCGTCACCACAAAGGCATCGTACTGGATGGCCAGCTTTGCAATGGCTTCCAGCTCGTCGCGGCGGAACACCTTGCCGCAGGGATTGGAGGGGTTGCACAGGATCAGCGCCTTGGCACCCTCGGCAAAGCCCTTTTCGATCAGGCTGATGTCAAACTCATAGGTGGGCGGCACCAGCGGGATATAGATGGGTTCCGCGCCCGAAAGAATGGCATCGGCACCGTAGTTCTCGTAGAACGGTGAGAAGATCATCACCTTGTCGCCGGGGTTGCAGATGGTCATCATGGCGGCCATCATGGCCTCAGTGCCGCCGCAGGTCACACAGATCTCGGTGTTGGGGTCTACTTCGTGGTGCAGGGCAGGGCTGGTCTTTTTTGCCAGCGCCTCGCGGAAGTTTTGCGCGCCAAAGGTCACAGCGTACTGGTGCGGGCCTTTGTAAGCTGTTTCGGCCAGAGCGTCCAGCAACTGCTTCGGCGGGTCAAAATCCGGGAAGCCCTGCGAAAGGTTGATGGAGTCGTACTGATTGTTGATGCGGGTCATGCGGCGGATAACAGAATCCGTGAAGGTACCCACACGGTCACTTAAAACAGGCATGCGCTCTCCCCTTTTCAGCCCTTAAAATAAGCCTTCTGGATGGCCAGCAGCACGCCTGCACGGCTGGCAGCAAAGTTCAGACCGCCCTGCAGGTAGCAGGTGTACGGCTCACGCAGCGGGCCGTCGCAGGAAAGCTCGATGGTGCTGCCCTGTGTAAAGCTGCCGCTTGCCATGACCACCTCGTCGGTATAGCCCGGCTCCGGAGAAGGTTCCGGGGCGGCATAGCTGTCCACGGGACTTGCAGCCTGAATGCCCTGACAGAAGCCGATGAGCGCATCCGCAGTGCCTGCATCAAAGCAGGTGACGATATCGTTGTGGTCGTCGCAGTAGCGCGGCACTGGATTCTTGCCCAGCAGCTCCAGCATACACTGGGCGTAAATGGCGGTCTTGATGGCCTCGCACACCACGCCGGGCGCGTAGTAGAAGCCCAGATACATATCACGGGGCGTTTCCAGCGTGCAGCCCAGATCCTTGCCGAGACCGGGCGCATTCAGGCGGTAAGCGCACAGCTCCACAAGGTCTTTGCGGCCCGCAATGTAGCCGCCGGTGGGAGCGATGCCGCCGCCGGGGTTCTTGATCAGGCTGCCCACCACAAGGTCTGCGCCCATCTGACAGGGTTCCTGCGTCTGGGTGAACTCGCCGTAGCAGTTATCCACAAAAATAATGATGTCCGGGTTTGCGGCGCGGGCGGTATCCGCAATTTTTCGGATCGTTTCCAGATCAAAGGCATTGCGCTGCAGATAGCCGCGGCTGCGCTGGATGTGGCACACCTTTGCACCGGGGGCCTTTTGGGCGATCAGGTCATAATCCGGGGTGAAGTCGGCTTTCAGCGGAGCTTCATCGTACCGGATGCCGTAATCCATCAGGGTGCCGGTGCCCCTGCCCTTGCCGTCCAGACCGATCACGCCTTCCAGCGTATCGTAGGGACGGCCGGTGGCAGCCAGCAGGGTGTCCCCCGCCCGCAGCAGGCCGAACAGCGCCACAGCCAGCGTGTGGGTGCCGCTCTGGAACTGGCTGCGCACGAGGGCATCCTCTGCGCCCATCACCTCGGCAAAGATCTGCTCCAGCTTTGCGCGGCCGGTATCCCACAGGCCGTAGCCGGTGGTGCCCAGCATATCGGTGGAGGACATCTGGGTATCCGCAAAGGCTTTCAGCATTTTGAGCTGGTTAAAATCGCGGATCTCCTCCATATGGCGGAAGTAGGGCTGGCACAGCTCCATAGCCTTTTCGTCCAGCGCCAGAACTTCGGGTTTGTAATTGAAAAAGTGGTTCAGCATTGACATTATAACGGTTCCTTAATTTTATAGATTTTATAGAGCGCAGGCTTTCTGTCGGAATGACTCCTTCAGCCGCACTTCGTGCGCCAGCTCCCTCAGGGAGGGAGCTCCTGACGAAACCAGAACGTTTCACTTATGCAGAAAGCTTTTCCGTCCTGCCAAAGGCTCCCTCATTGAGGGAGCTGGCAAAACCGTCAGGTTTTGACTGAAGGAGTTTGTTCATATCTTGCATATTCCCCCAGCTTTTCAAAGCCAAGCCGGGTATAAAAGTGCACCCGCTCCGGGCTGCAGAGAAACACCGGGTGCTCCCCCTTGGCGGCAAGCTCGTTCGCCATCTGCACAATGAGCCGCCCGCCGATGCCCTTGCCCCGCAAAGGCCGGGCTGTCTGCCCGCAGGCCATGTAGGCCTGCCTGTTCGCAAGGGCATAGGCCCCTACCGTGCAGATCGTTTCACTCCCCTGCCGCAGCGCCCACACAAGGGCTTTGCCGCGGGTGCGCTTTGTGCAAAGCTCGGAGTAAAAGTCCTCCTGCTTTGCCGTATCCGCCGGGTAGAGCGCCCGTGCCACATCCATGGCAGAGGGTTCTCTGTCAAGGGTCAGTCCGGCCCAGAGCGTCTCGTCTGCAGCGGGCAGCGGCAGAGCCTTGCCGGGTGCAAGGCCGAATACAGTCAGCGTTTCAGCTTTGCACCACCCGGCAGGCGGTGGGCATTCGTTTTCGTCTAAAATGATGCTCTCACACCCGCAGAAAGCCAGAAAGCTGGCCAGCTCTTCCGGGTTTGCGTGCCCTGCTGCCCATGCGGTGCTGCCGCTGAGTTCCAGCGCCAGTGTAGGTCCTGCGTAGAATCGCCACGGCTGGCTTTTGCTAAAAAGGGCAAGATCCAGCGGCAGGGTCGCCCCCAGCACCCATTTCCCCCGGCAGGCATTTAAAAAGCGGGCGCGGTGGGCTTTTGTGCTGACCTGCGCGATCACTTCAGCTCGTTGACGATCTTCTTGAACTCGCGGCCGCGCACCTCAAAGTTGGGGTACAGGTCAAACGATGCGCTGGCCGGGGACAGGATGATGATGTCACCGGGCTTTGCGCAGGCACGGGCCAGCTCCACAGCGTGCTGCATGTTGTCGGCGTGCTGGATGGGCAGCTCTGCTTCGTTGAAGTTCGGGTCTTCGCGCACAGCCTTTTCGATGCGGGGGCCGGTGGCACCCATCAGCACAAGGTTCTTCACGTGGGCCACCACTTCCGGTGCCAGCGGCTCATAGGGAATGTGCTTGTCGTAGCCGCCAGCGATCAGAATGACCTTCTGGTTAAAGCTGCGCAGACCGGCAATGGTGCGCGTCGGGCTGGTGCCGATGGAGTCGTTGTAGTACAGCACGCCGTCCAGCGTGCGCACCGGCTCAATGCGGTGCTCCACACCGGTAAAGGTGCTGCCCACCTTCTGGATGGCTTCCACGGGCACCTCGCCCCACACGGCAGCGGCAGCAGCCAGCAGGTTTTCAATGTTGTGCAGGCCGCGCAGCTTCACGTCCTTCTGGGCCAGGAAGGGGGTCACAACGCCATCCTCGGCCATGCAGAGCATGTTGTCCTCCTTGCGCAGGAAGGCACCGTTGTCGGTATCGTGCAGGCGGGTGAACCACACCTGCTTGCCCTTGCAGTCGGACTGCATGGAACGGCTGATCTCATTCTCATAGCCCAGCACAGCGCGGCAGGGCTGCTTCTGGTACAGCAGGATGTTGCGCTTGGCATCAATGTACTCCTGCATGTCCTTGTGGTGGTCCAGATGGTTGGGGGTGACATTGGTCACCACGGCAATGTTGGGGCTGGAATGCATGCTGATGAGCTGGAAGCTGGAAAGCTCCACCACAGCCACATCCTCGGGAGCCACCTCGGGCAGCATGGGCAGCAGAGCTGCGCCGATGTTGCCGCCCAGATGCACCTTGCGGCCTGCGGCCTCGTAGAACTTGGAGATCAGGGTGGTGGTGGTGGTCTTGCCGTCGGAGCCGGTCACGGCTACGATCTCGCAGGGGCAGAAGTCGAAGAACAGCTCCACCTCACTGGTGACCATGGTGCCTGCGGCCATGGCATCCTGCAGGGGCTTTTCAAAGTAGCCCACAAAGCCCGGGGTGCGCATGATGATATCCTGACCCTTGAAGCCATCCAGATAGTTTTCGCCCAGGCTCAGGTCAATGCCCAGCTCCTTGATGGTTGCAGCGTAATCGCCAAAGTCCTCCACGCTCTTTTTCTGGTCGCACAGGGTCACATGGGCACCCAGCTCCACAAACTCCTTGATCAGGGTCTTGTGGCTGACACCGGCACCAATGAAGGCCACTTTTTTGCCTTTGATGAGTTCAATCAGTTTCTGCTGATCCTTCTGCATAAAAACAGTTCCTCCTCCATAATATCGTATTCAGAACGCACCTCAAAACGGGTGCAGAGATGTTTCGCTGTACCATTATAGTCCATTTAGCCGCAATTGGCAACGGAAAAACGCCCTTTTTGCCCCAAAAAGTAAGGTAAATTCACAATTCTGCAATTGTATTTTGCCGCTGTTTCTGCTACACTTGTCGAAGTAGAGTGCTTTTTGTATACAAGAAGCCTTTTTTCGCAAATACCATAGAATGAGGTCATCCCCTTGAAACAGTTCTTCCGTATTACCGCAGCAGTGCTTGCTGCTGCGTTCCTGCTTGCGCTCACCGGCTGCGGCAGCAGTTCCAGTGCGCCAAGCTTTACATGGTTCGTGGATACCATTCCCGCAAACCTTGACCCGCAGGTGGCTTCTGCTGCCCCGGACGTGATCGCCTGCGAGAACCTTTACAGCGGGCTTGTCCGCAAAAAAGCGGATGGCGAGATCGTGCCCGATCTGTCCGAGAGCTGGACGATCTCCTCCGATGGCAAGACCTACACCTTCCAGATCAAGGACGGCCTGACCTACAAGGCCGTCAAGGGCGCTTCCACGGATCACACCATCACTGCCGAGGATTTTGTGTTTGCATTTCGGCGCATATTCCAGCCGCAGACAAATTCCCCTTATGCCGTGGAGTTTGCCGCCCTTGAGAACAGTGCTGCCGTGCTGGCTGGCACAGCCGATGCCAGCACGCTGGGCGTTTCGGCCGCCGGCCCGCTGACGCTGGTGTTCCGCCTGAGTGAAAAGGACGACAACTTCCTTGCCAAGCTCACCCTACCCGGTGCCATGCCCTGCGATGAAGCATTTTTTGAGAGCACCCGCGGCACCTACGGTCTGACCGCCAAGACCACCCTTTCCAGCGGCAGCTTCTATCTTTACAACTGGACGTCCAGCGGCCTGTTCCTGCGCCGGGATGTCTCTTCCCCCATGATCGGCAGCCTGCGTCTGGTGCAGAACACCGGCAGCACCGGCAAGAGCGCCGCCCAGCTCATTGCAGACGAAAAATGCTCCGCCGCGCTGGACGACACCGGCGAGGATACCTCGCTGCAGTCGGTGGATTACTCCGACACCACCTGGGCACTGCTGTTCAACAGCGCCGAAGATTCTGTGTTTGCCGATCAGGAACTGCGGCAGGCGCTTGCCGGCATCGCCCGGGAGAATGTGGATGTGCCCTCTTCCGGTCTGTACACCGCTGCCGATGGTCTTGTGCCCACCGGCCTTTCCGTGGACGGCATCGATTACCGCAAGTCTGCCAGGAACCCGCTGCCCACCATCACCGACCCCCGTACATTGTACCTGAATGCACGGCAGGGCATGGCCAGCTCGGATTTTTCCGGCGTGACCATCCTGCTGCCGAAGGAAGCCGGCCTGACCGAACTGGCCGAGCAGATCAACGGCGCATGGCAGAAGGACTGCTCCCTTTTCTTCTCAGTGGAAGAGGTTCCGCAGGAGGAGTTCGACAAACGCCTTGCAGCGGGCAGCTACACCATTGCGCTGGCTCCCATCCGCGCCGAAGGCGGCAGCGTATACCAGATGCTGCAGCAGTTCACGGCCGAGGGCGGCGGCCTGACCGGCTGGTCCGACCCCATCTACTCTCAGCGTCTGGCCGAGAGTGCCCAGCAGACCGGCAGCGCCCGCTGTGCCCTGCTGGCCGATTGTGAGCGCCAGCTGCTGGAAGGCTGCGCCGTGGTGCCGCTGCTGGGCCAGAACAGGCGTCTACTGGTGGCGGACGGCATCACCGGCCTTGTGTTCGACCCCTTCACGCCGGTGCTGGACCTGACCGATGCCCAGAAAAACTGACATTCTCCGGCCCTTGACAATCCCGTCCCTCTTTGCTACAATAAATGAGCAACTTGCAGGGTTAGCTCATCCGGTAGAGCGGCTGCTTCCCAAGCAGCAGGCGGCGGGTTCGGGTCCCGTACCCTGCTCCAAAAACAAACGGCAAACCGTGGAATATCGGTTTGCCGTTTTTGCTTACAGCCGCTCCCTGCAAAATACGAAAGGACTCTGCCATGATCTTTGTTCCCCTGCTGCATTACTTCAAATGCAAAAATTCCTACAGCGGCAACGAATACGGTCTGCGATACCGGATGATCCCCGGCAAGCGCACCGTGCCGGACCCGGACGGCGGCGAGGGTGCCACAAAAGAGGAAAGCATCCTCACCGTGGACTACTGGCCGGACCCCTGGACCATTGAAAAGACCGACCCTGCCCTGCGGGTGCATAAGGTGTTTCCGCTCACCGACGAGGGCCGGGAGGCCACAGCCGCTTTTTTGCAGGACGCGTTCAATGCCGATCCTGACCGCTGGAAAAACTGTCCCAGCATGATGGACAGTGACCCGTGGGAGCCGCCTGCTGCCGAAGCCGAGCCGGACAAGCCGAAGGAATAAAACATGATCTATCGTTTAAAAGAACTCAAGGGCGATACCATTGCAGTGCCGCAGCTGGTGTTTTCCAAACTGGGCATCGCCGAAGAATACAATGTGCGCGTGGCTCTGTATGTGCTGGCGACCGGCATCACCGACCCGGACAAGATCTGTGCCGACCTCAAGTTGCGCAGCCGCATCAGCGCCGAGAGCGCCCTCTCCTTCTGGGCAGGCGCTGGCCTGCTGGAGCGGTACGAAGAGAACGCTGCACCGGGCGAGGAACCCAGCGCCCCCGCACCCATGACCTGGGCCGAGATCGCTGCGGCCAGCCGCACCGACCCCATGATCTCCAGCCTGATCGACTGCGCACAGACCGGCTTTGCCCGTCCACTGACCCACAGGGAGATGGAAAAGCTGGTCAACCTTTATATGCAGGAGGGCTTTGCGCCGGAGACCGTGATGCTGTGCACCGCCTACGTTGCCAGCACCGGCCGCAGCACCATGGCCGCCGTAGTGCATGAGCTGAAAGTGTGGCGCACCGAGGGCGTGGAGACCGGTGAGCAGGCCGATGCCCACCTCAAACTGCTGGCACTGCGCCAGAGCCGCGAGCAGTATGTCAGCGGCCTTCTGAACATCCCGGAAAGCGAGCTGACCCTTGGCGGGCGCAAGGCCATTGCACGCTGGTACGAGGTTTACGGCTACGACGATGCCATGGTGCAGGAAGCTGCCGTGCAGGCCGGGGCCAAGCGCGACCTGTGGTACTGGAACAGTATCCTCAAAACATGGAACGCCAAGGGCCTGCGCACCGTGCACGATGTGCGCAGCCCGGTGGCCATTGCGGGTGCCAGCCGGAACCTCCGGGTAGACCGCGAAGCCCCCAGCGGCAACGATTTCCTCAAGAACGCTGCCCGCCGCCGTCCGTTGAAAAAGAAGCCGGAATAAGGAGGAGCCATGCGTACCAAAAACGAACTGTATCAGGAAGCCCTGCTCACCATTGCAGCCCGGCGGCAGACCGCTCGGGCACTGGCGGAAGACGCCCGCGCGGAGGCGGAGGCCGTGATCCCGGCTTTGCGCCACGCGGAGGAAGAAGTGCGGGTG
>OGRU01000378.1_pt1 | contig 44238 bp, 42 predicted proteins | sample 1553541 | NCBI WGS metagenome assembly OGRU01 (sample SAMEA2580068, study PRJEB22360) | human gut metagenome | biome: human gut; feature: human-associated habitat; material: faeces | place: Denmark | collected 2008/2010
CTGCAAGCAGATTGCGTGCAAAGCCGTCAGGCGGGCTTTATTCAGTGTTTCCTTAGAACATTGTTTTTGGTGTCAGAAATACCACGTTGGTCATGATGCCGGCACTGGTGATTTCCAGCACACCATAAGACGGCGGGTTGCCATCTCTGGGGCAGGAGGCACTGCCGGGGTTCATCACGTAGATGCCGTTTTCATAGGTGCATCTGGATTCGTGGGTGTGTCCGTAGAGTGCAACATCACAGCCGTTTTCCAGAGCCTCCTGTTCCAGATAGTCCAGCGTGGAGTTGACACGGTAGCGGTGTCCGTGGGTGGCAAGAATGCGGTGATTCGGTGCAACGTCGATCAGTTCCGTCAGAGGAGCATCGCTGCTGTAGTCGCAGTTGCCCTTGACATAGCGGAATTTGTCTGCCACTTCGGGCATGTTCCGGCAGAGCAGCTGGTATTCGCTTTCGCCGTCACCCAGATGCAGAAACATATCCGCATCGGGATTGCGGAGCACGATCGTTTCAAAATTCCGGTAATATTGATGTGTATCAGAAATGACGATAATTCGCATAGGATACCTCCAAGAAAAATTCAGGCAGTATGTTGCCTTTACCCTTTATTATAACACAATTTCGGAGAGATGACAACATTTTTTTGAAAAGTTTTGTAAGCCTGCCCTGCATACGGATTCTTCCCGTATGCGGAGCGAACGCCGAAAGGAGCGAGGTTATGGAACGCAAGAATCTGAACCCGAAGCAGGTCGATCAGTTGTTGCAGGCGGCAAGCAAAAAGCTGGGCGTACCGCCGGAACAGCTGAAAAGCGAGTTGGAGTCCGGCAAGTATGACAAGGTGCTGAAGAACATGAGCCAGAAAGATTCTGCCATGCTGCAAAAGGTGATGCAGAATCCGAAAATGGTGGAAAAGCTCATCAGTTCCCCGCAGGCAAAGGCACTGTATCAGAAACTTTCCGGAAAGTAAATTTTTTTAGGGCAACACCGCACAAAGCCTGTGCGTAAGATGCGTCATCAGATTTTTTAGTGTTTCCCCAGGCAGCTTCGGCTGCCGGTACATGAAGGGCGGTGAAAACGTGTGGACGATATGTTGGGAAAAATGGGAGCCATTCTGTCCGATCCGGAGAGTGTACAGCAGTTACAGGAACTGGCACAGATGCTCCAGCAGGAAACCGGCGGGGAATCCCAGGGACAGCAGGCTTCTGCGGAAAAGACGGAATCCGGCGAAGGCGGCGGCTTTGACATCAACATGCTGCTGCGGATCCAGGAACTGATGGGAGCCATGCAGAACAACGATGAAGATGCGAAGCTGCTGCTGGCACTGCGTCCGCACCTGAAAGATCAGCGGCAGAAAAAGCTGGATCAGGCGGTGAAACTGATGAAATTATACGCGGTATTCAGTGCGGTGCGGGAAAACGGACTGCTACAGGATCTGCTTTAAGGCAATACCGCTTTTTGTTTCATCTGACGAAAAATTTGACGACGTATCTGTCGCACAATCTTTGTGCGGTATTGCCTTAAAAGGAAACAGGTTTTGGCAGGAGAGGAGGGAATCACATGGCACAATTTTCTCAACAGGAGCAGAACGCAATGCGGCGGGAGGCGGCACGGCGTGCCAGGGAAATGCAGAAGCGGGTGTATTTCGGCAAACAGCAGGAACCCTCTCCCTATGCGGACTATCCGCCGGAGGAGCCGCCGCAGGAAAAAACACCGTCGCCGCAGACTGGTATGCCGCTGCTGGGAAATCTGGCACAGTTTCGCCCCAAGGGGCTCTTGTCCGGACTGGACGGTGACACCATGTTGATTCTCGCCATGATGGTCATGCTGTACAAAGACGGCGGCTGGGACGGCTGCGACAAGAAATTGCTAATGGCTCTGGCGTATTTGCTCACATAAAAGGAGAAGAAAGATGGAAGAAGTGGTATTCTGGGGAATCTGGGCTGTGTTGGGAATTTGCATGCTATGCTATTATCTCCGGCGAAAGCGAAAGATTTTGTCAATGCTGGCAGGAGTCGGAAGCGGCTTTCTGGCATTGCTGCTGGTGCACTACGGCGGGGGATTCTTCGGATTTTCTCCCGCATTGAATCTGCTGCATCTGGTACAGGCAGGGGTGCTGGGCGTGCCGGGGGTGATTCTCATGGTAGTGCTGCACTTTACGCTTTGAAAGCAATAAAAAAGCGGGGACACCTCACATGGAGATGTCCCCGCTTTTTATGAAACGAAGAAATGTCGGAAAAAACTTACTTCAGTTCGATGGTTGCACCAGCTTCTTCCAGCTTAGCCTTCAGAGCTTCAGCGTCAGCCTTCGGGCAAGCTTCCTTCAGAGTAGCCGGAGCAGACTCTACCAGAGTCTTAGCTTCCTTCAGACCCAGACCCAGAACTTCCTTAGCAGCCTTGATGACAGCCATCTTAGCGTCGCCGAAGGAAGTCATAACAACGTCGAATTCAGTCTTTTCAGCAGCAGCGTTAGCACCGTTGTCGCCGCCAGTCGGAGCAGCTGCAACAGCAGCAGTTACACCAAATTCTTCCTGAATTGCGTCAACCAGTTCAGCCAGTTCCAGAACAGACAGTTCCTTGATATCTTCAACGAACTTCAAAACCTTTTCAGATGCCATGATAATAATCTCCTTTAACAATTAAATAAAACATTTTGCAGAGCCAAAATCTCTGCGATACTTATGCAGCAGTATCTTCGGACTTGCTGTCCACAACTGCCTGCAGTGTAGCAGCCAGCTTCTGGATTGGACCCTGCAGGGAACCAACCAGCTGTGCCAGCAGAACTTCCTTCGACGGAATCTTGGACAGCTTTTCTACGCCGGAAGCGTCATAAGCAACGCCTTCTACGTAACCAGCCTTCAGATTGAAGAAGTCTTCGTGATCTGCAGCGAACTTGCCCAGTACGCGAGCCGGAGCAGTCTGATCGTCCTTGGACAGTGCAACAGCAGTTGTACCGTGCAGAACTTCGTCAAATGCATCGATGCCCATGTTCTTGAATGCAAAACGCAGCATGGAGTTCTTTTCAACTACATAGTGTACGCCAGCTTCACGCAGTTCCTTACGCAGCTTGGTGTCATCTTCTACGCTGATGCCCTTGTAGTCTACCAGAACGAAAGATACACTGTCCTGCAGCATTTCTGTCAGAGCAGCAACCTTAGCCTTCTTGCTTTCCAAAATCTTTTCACTTGCCATGAGATTTCACCTCCGATAGATCATGTATCGTATCAGAAATCGCAATAAAAAAGCACGATTCGACAGGGAACCGTGCACTGTATTTCACAGGTCATTGCACATTCCTCGGTTGGACTTACGGCTTACGCCACCAACTGTCTTTAGAATACGATATTGTTGTTTGACAACTATTACAGTATAGCACATCTTTCGGTGCTTGTCAAGCCTTTTTTGCAAAAAAATCAAAATTTTTTTCGAGATGCAGATGAAACGCAAAAATCCCTGCCGCCGGAAACGACAGCAGGGAAGAAATTGCAAAAAACTTTGAGATTCTCAAAGAGAGCACTCAGACACCATACTTGCTGGTAGCAACTCTTACGCCAACGCCCATGGTAGAAGTAACGACGCAGGACTTCAGGTAGGTACCCTTTGCTGCAGCCGGCTTTGCCTTGACGATTGCTTCCATCAGAGTTTCGAAGTTCTGAGTCAGCTTATCTGCACCGAAAGAAGCCTTGCCGATCGGGCAGTGAATGATGTTGGTCTTGTCCAGACGATACTCGATCTTACCAGCCTTTGCTTCGGTAACTGCCTTAGCAACGTCCGGTGTTACGGTACCAGCCTTCGGGTTCGGCATCAAGCCGCGGGGACCGAGGACCTTACCCAGACGACCAACCAGACCCATCATGTCCGGAGAAGCGATAACTACGTCAAAGTCCATCCAGTTTTCCTTGGTGATCTTGTCTACCAGATCCTGACCGCCGACATAGTCTGCACCGGCAGCCTGTGCTGCTTCGTACTTGTTTTCCTTGCAGAATACGCAAACGCGAACCTTCTTACCAGTGCCGTTCGGCAGTACAACTGCACCACGAACCTGCTGGTCTGCGTGACGGGAGTCAACGCCCAGACGAATGTGAGCTTCGATGGTTTCATCGAACTTAGCCTTTGCATTTGTGCAAACCAAAGACAGTGCTTCTTCAGAAGCGTACTGCTTTGCACTATCTACAGCCTTGCGGCTGTCATTATATTTTTTTCCGTGTTTCATGATATTTTAATCCTCCTAGTGTAGTGGTAGTACCGGATTGCTTTCTCGCAGATCCGGTTAGCGGAAATTTCCTCCCACCGACGTTCGGCTCCCGTTAGTCAACGACAACGATACCCATCGAACGGGCAGTACCAGCGATCATGCTCATAGCAGCTTCCAGAGAACCAGCGTTCAGGTCCGGCATCTTCTGTTCTGCGATCTTCTGTACCTGTTCCTTGGTGATGTTTGCGACCTTGTTCTTGTTCGGCTCACCGGAAGCAGTGTCGATTCCGCAAGCCTTCTTGATCAGAACAGCAGCCGGCGGAGTCTTGGTGATAAAGGTAAACGAACGGTCTGCGTATACAGTGATAACAACCGGAATAATCATACCGATGTCATTCTTTGTACGTTCGTTGAATTCCTTTGTGAACGCCATAATATTTACACCGTGCTGACCCAGTGCCGGGCCAACCGGAGGAGCAGGTGTTGCTTTACCTGCGGGAATCTGAAGCTTAATAAAACCTGTTACCTTCTGTGCCATACTGCACACCTCCATATTGTGGTTAATGGCGAGATGCTGTCACATCTCTCCCACCGGAACCGCGGGCGGTTCCGAATTGTTTTTGCATGTTTGCAATTAATCGTCCTGACGGATCACCTGATTGAGCTGCAATGTTGCGGCAGTTTCACGACCGAACATTGAGATCAGCACATCAACTGTACCGTCTTCCAGATGAATGGCCTGTACCACGCCGGAGAAGCCGTCCATAGCGGTTCCGGAGATCGTTACGGTATCACCGACAGCGTAGTTCACTTCGATGTTGCCGCCGATGTCAACGCCCATCTTTGCCACTTCTTCCTCGGAGAGGGGAGTGGGCTCAGAGCCGGGACCGACAAAACCGGTGGCACCGCGGATGTTTTTTACCACATGCCATGTATCATCTGTGTAAACCATTTTCAGAAAGACATAGCCCGGAAACAGCTTGCGTTCCAGTTCTTTTGTTTTTCCGTCTGTGATTTCTGTCACCGTTTCGGTGGGGACCTGAACTTCTAGGATAAGGTCATGAAGCTTCCGGTTTTCAACCACCTTTTCAATGTCCTGCTTGACCTTGTTCTCATAGCCGGAATAAGTGTGAATGATGTACCATTTAGCTGCCTCTGACATACGAAATCCTCCTTGTTCTGGTCACGAAATTAGTTAGAAAGTCCCATCAGGAACTGCATCAGCTTCAGCAGACCGGAATCGATCAGACCTACCAGCATAGAACCGATGACAACAACAACGACTACGACCAGCGTGTTGTTGAAAACCTTCTTGCGATCCGGCCAAACGACCTTTTTGAATTCCTTCTTCAGATCGTTGAACCAGCCGGCAATGCGGGAGAAGAAGCCCTTCTTTTCCTTATCGCCTTTTTTGTTTTTGCCGGATTTTTTGGAGTCTGCGGATGCTGCTTTGTTCGCCTTCTTTACAGCAGCTTCCTGCCCGGCGTTTTTTTCCTTATCAGCCATTGCCTCGGACCCCCATTACTTTGTCTCTCTGTGCAGCGTATGCTTCCGGCAGAACTTGCAGTGTTTGTTCATTTCAATCCGGTCCGGATTGTTCCGCTTGTTCTTCTTGGTAACATAGTTGCGACGCTTGCATTCTGTGCAAGCCAGTGTTACTTTCACTCTCATGATCGGCACCTCCTGCTCGTTTACTTCTTCCGATATGCGGAAGCCGGCTCTCCTGCTGTCATCAGCAGTCTTCCGGTTCTTTTGCCTCCCTCAGAATCCGCATGAGGGTTTTCGCAGCAAACCGGACAGCAAGTCCGGAATTTGTGCAAAAAATAAGCCTCATGCAATGAGGTGATTCCAGTATAGCACATTTTCGGTTTTCTGTCAAGGCTTTTCTCAAAAAAAATTCCTTTTTTGAGAAAAAAACGGATTCGGGACAGCTTTTTTTTGAAAACCCCTTGCAGATTTTTGTAGATTATGATAAAATAGAGGATGAGAAATCTTCGCTGCTGTCTGTTTTGCCGGTTTTGTATACAGAATTTGGCGGCAGATCAGTTCTAAAGTCCGCTGTATCCGGATATATAATAGTATCCGGCATGACACCGGTTCTTGCAGCGACAGGATTTGGGTTCGCTTTGCTTTTGCGAAGCAGGCTCTCACAAATCATAAAGGAGTATAGACACATGGCAAAAATCAGAGTAGCCGTTTTGTTCGGCGGCGTATCCAGTGAGCATGATGTTTCGCTGGTTTCCGCGGAGAACGTCATTCGCAGCATTCCGAAAGAAAAGTATGAGGTACTGTGCATCGGTATCACCAAGAAAGGCCGCTGGCTCTATTTTCCCGGCGACGTTTCGGAGATCTCTACTGGTGCATGGGAACAGAATCCGGACTGCACCGCGGCGATCCTCTCTCCGGATCCGTTGCACGGCGGCATCGTCACCATTGAAAACGGGGAAACTTATATAAAAAAGGTAGACGTGGTCTTTCCGGTGCTGCACGGCAGAAACGGCGAGGACGGCAGATTACAGGGCATCATGGAAATGGCAAGAATCCCCTATGTGGGCTGCGGCGTTCTGAGCAGTGCTGTGTGCATGGATAAGGGCATGACCCATACGGTGCTGGACTACAACGGCATTCAGACTGCCAAGTGGGCAAGCGTACACCAGCGTGACCTGAACAAGCTGAACGAAAAGTGTGTTGCCATTGCGGAAACACTGGGCTTTCCGCTGTTCGTCAAGCCGGCAAATGCAGGCTCCTCTGTAGGTGTCAGCAAGGCGACCGATCTGGAATCCCTGAAAGATGCGGTGCAGATCGCATTTACCCATGATGAAAAAGTCATCATCGAAGAATTCATCGACGGCAGAGAGCTGGAAGTGGCTGTGTTCGGCTACGATGCTCCCATTGCTTCTTATGTGGGCGAGATCGAACCGGCTGCGGAATTCTACGACTACGACGACAAGTATGTCAACGGTTCCTCCAAGCTGTACATTCCGGCACGGATCACCGATCAGGAATCCGACCGGATTCGGGAAACTGCTCTGCGGGCATATCAGGCACTGGGCTGTAAGGGACTGTCCCGCGTGGACTTCTTCCTCTCCAAGGACGGCAGCATCATTCTGAACGAGATCAACACGCTGCCGGGCTTCACCAGCATCAGCATGTATCCGAAGCTGATGGAACATCTGGGCATGAAGCAGGAATATCTGGTAGATAAACTCATTGAGCAGGCAATGGAAAACGCTGCAAGAACCTGAACGATAACCTGAATATAGTTAGGGCAACACCGCACAAAGCTTGTGCAGGGTTGCCTTAGAGTCGTTAAGGAAAGGAGATGCTGCTCCGGACAAAGAGCAGCAGAGATGACACCATGAAAAATGATGCAATCGGCGTTTTTGATTCCGGTATGGGCGGTCTGACGGCAGTGAAAGAACTGAATGCCATTCTGCCCCATGAAAATATTATCTATTTCGGCGACACCGCCCGCATTCCTTACGGCAGCCGCAGTCCGGAAACGGTGCTCCGCTATGCCAAGGAGGACGTGGCGTTTCTGCGGCAGTATGCCGTGAAAATGATCATTGCCGCCTGCGGTACAGTCAGCTCTATTGTAGGCGACCAGCCTTTTGTAACAGATATGCCGTTTACCGGCGTGGTGCTTCCGGCGGCAAGGACTGCCTGCGAAGTGACACGCAACGGCAGGATCGGCATCATCGGAACACCGGCGACCATTCGCAGCGGCAGCTATGAAAAGGCGATTCAGAAGCTGCATCCGGAAATGACAGCATTCGGGCAGGCTTGTCCGCTGTTCGTGCATCTGGTGGAAAACGGCTATACCGATTTTCACAATCCGGTGACACGGCTGGTGGCAGAGGAGTATCTGGAACCGGTGCGGAAAGCCGGCGTGGATACCCTGATCTTGGGTTGCACCCATTATCCGGTGATCCGTGACATCATCGCGGATTATATGGGACCGGATGTGCAGCTGATCTCCTCCGGAGCGGAGGCGGCGAAGTATGCCCGCCGCTGTCTGGAAGAACAGGATCTGCTGACAGACCGGCAGACTGCCGGCGAAAACACCTATTATGTCAGCGACAGCACGGAGATGTTCATTGAAAATGCAGGACATTTTCTGCACCGGAATGTGGTGGGAAAGGTGTTCCGCTGCAATTTCTAAGAAGGGAGCAGGTATTTTTGGAATCTGTTCTGATTACCATGAAAACACGGCAGATCACACCGGACGGTGACGAAGAAACCGAACTGATGACCACCGGTACCTGTGAGATGCGGGACGACACGTTGCAGTTGTCCTATGAAGATACAGACGCAACGGGCTTTGCCGGCTCGACGACCACCATACAGGTGGCGAACGAGTCACTGGTGACGATCTTACGCACCGGCACGGCAAATTCCAACCTGACGCTGGAAACCGGCAGAAAGCACTTCTGCCTGTATCAGACTCCATACGGGGCAATGACTATCGGTGTACAGGCGAAGCGGCTGCTCTGCGAACTGGAGGAATCCTCCGGTTCTGTGGAAATGGAATACATTATTGATATGAATGCAAATTTCCTGTCGGAAAACACGATTACCATTCACTGGAAACGGCAGGAACCGCAGGAGAATACGAAAGGAACAAAGTAAACTATGGCAGATTGTATGAAGAGTGCCTCCGAGGCTCTGCACCAGATTCTGGTGGAGGGACTGGGACGGCTCGTAGGCGAGGGAAAGCTTCCGGCAGAACCGATCCCGGCGTTTCGGGTAGAGATTCCGGCAGATAAGTCCCACGGGGACTTTGCGGCAAATGTGGCAATGGTTAGTGCAAAGACCTTCCGCATGGCACCGCGGAAAATTGCGGAGCTGCTTCTGGAGGCTATTTCGCTGAACGGCACGATCTTTGCACGAGCAGAGATCGCAGGTCCGGGCTTTATGAACTTCTTCCTCCAGCAGAAGTGGTTTGCCGATGTCACGGAAACTGTCCTCACGGAAAAGGAAAATTACGGTAAGACGCAGACCGGTTCCGGAAAACGGGCACTGGTGGAATTCGTTTCCGCGAACCCCACCGGACCGATGCACGTGGGCAATGCCCGCGGCGGTGCACTGGGCGACAGCCTTGCAGAGATTCTGGCGTGGACAGGCTGGGACGTACAGCGGGAATTCTATGTCAATGATGCCGGCAACCAGATCGAAAAGTTTGCCACCTCTCTGGAAGTGCGGTATCTCCAGCACTTTGACCCCTCTGTGGAAATGCCGGAAGATGCCTATCACGGGGCAGACATTACAGAGCATGCGGAAAACTTTATCGCTGAAAACGGTGACAAGTATGTCAACACCGATGCCAAGACCAGACGGGACGCACTGGTGGCATTTGCACTGCCGAAGAACATCGCCGGTCTGGAACGGGATCTGAAGAAGTACCGCATTGTCTATGACAACTGGTTCCGCGAAAGCACCCTGCATCAGAATGGACAGGTAAAGTGGGTGGTAGACGAACTGACCAAGCGTGGCTATACCTATGAGCAGGAGGGTGCCGTCTGGTTCAAGGCAACGGATTTCGGTGCGGACAAGGACTTCGTGCTGGTACGTGCCAACGGGATCCCCACTTATGTGGTACCGGACATTGCTTACCACTATAATAAGCTGATGGTGCGGAAGTTTGACAAGGCAATTGACATTCTGGGTGCAGACCACCACGGCTATGTGCCTCGTCTGAAAGCAGCCCTGACAGCACTGGGTGCAGATGCAGCCCGTCTGGACGTGGTACTGATGCAGATGGTCATGCTGATGCGTGACGGCGAAGTGGTCAAGCTTTCCAAACGCAGTGGCAAGGCGATCACACTGGTCACTCTGCTGGACGAAATTCCGCTGGACGCAGCCCGTTTCTTCTTCAACACCAGAGAGGCAAATTCTCATTTTGAATTTGACTTGGATCTGGCTGTGGAGCAGTCCTCGCAGAATCCGGTATACTATGTACAGTATGCCCATGCCCGCATTTGCAGCCTGCTGCGTGCCATGGCAGAGGAAGGACTGACACTGGAACAGTGCGACCACAGCAACCTGTCCCTGCTGACACAGCCACAGGAACTGGAACTGATCCGGCATCTGGCAGCACTGCCGTCGGAACTGGACGCTGCTGCCAAGGCATATGACCCGTCCAAGGTCACTAAGTATGCTACCGAGCTGGCGACTCTGTTCCACAAGTTCTATGACGTGTGCAGTATCAAGTATGCGGAAACGCCGGAACTGAAGCAGGCACGTCTGCTGCTCTGTGAGGCGGCTCGTCAGGGCGTTGCCAATACCCTCCGGATCCTGAAGGTGACCTGTCCGGAGAAGATGTGATCCTGCTGACAGATGCCGGAAAAAACGGAAAAGATTACAAGCAGGTTACAGCAAAAAAATAGATTCTCTATGGAAAATCGTGCGAAAGCACAAAAAAACGTAGCAATACTCGAAATACCCCATAAAGTTTAACTGCATATTCACAAACATTGCTTCGCAATGTGTTACAATTTGTAATATATTGAACAGGTGGATGCAGTTTGTGATATGCCCGCCGGCCGCAAAACTGGCGGAAGCCGAGATTACAAAAGGAAAGGAAGTTCCATATGTCGAACAGATTATTTCAAGGACTGGTTCACCAGATGCGGGATACCATCGACGCAACCGTTGGCGTTGTCGATGACACCGCGACCATCATCGCTTGCAGCGACCTGACAAAGGTGGGAACGACCAATGAGTTCGTTTCCCTCGACCTCAGTGATGTACATGATATTTTTATCCGCGACGGTTATACCTATAAGCCGTTTGGTTCTCGTGCAAAGCCGGAGTATGCGGTCTTTGTAGAGGGCATGGACGACACTGCTGCGAAGTATGCCAATATTCTGGCAATTTCCCTGTTCAATATCAAGCAGTACTACGATGAAAAGTACGATCGCAACAACTTCATCAAGAATGTAGTACTGGACAACGTACTGCCGGGGGACATCGTCATTAAGGCACGTGAACTGCACTTCAACTCGGAAGTCAGCCGCGTAGTGCTGCTGGTACGCATTGTATCGGCAAATGACGTTTCTGCATACGATGTCATTCAGAATCTGTTTCCGGATAAGAATAAAGACTTTGTCTTTACCATTTCCGAATCGGATATTGTTCTGGTCAAGGAGATCAAGGGTGCTGTGGACACCAAGGATCTGGAAAAGCTTGCCCGTTCCATTGCAGATACTTTGAGCAGCGAGTTCTACACCCGCGTGAACGTGGGTATTGGTACCATTGTGACCGGTGTCAAGGAACTGTCCCGTTCGTTCAAGGAAGCACAGATGGCTCTGGAAGTCGGCAAGGTATTCGATACCGACAAGGCGATTGTCAGCTATGAGAATCTGGGCATTGCCCGCCTGATCTATCACCTGCCGACCACGCTGTGTGAAACATTCCTTCACGAGGTATTCAAGCGGGGCAGCATTGAATCTCTGGATCATGAAACGCTGTTTACCATTCAGAAGTTCTTCGAGAACAACCTGAATGTTTCTGAAACTTCCAGAAAGCTGTTTGTACACCGGAACACACTGGTGTACCGTCTGGAAAAGATCAAGAAGCTGACTGGTCTGGACCTGCGGGAATTCGACCATGCCATTATCTTCAAGATCGCATTGATGGTCAAGAAGTACCTCTCTGCGAATCCGGCGAAGTTCTGATGAATAAGGACGGGGTGAGGGCGTGAAGCATCGCTCCGGCATAAAAGCCGCCGGTGCAGCGTGTGGCGTTTTGCATCGGCGGCTCTTTGTGCAATTTTATTGGTAAGGGCAGCAACGCAGGAAACTTGTGTGTGCTGTCCGGAAAAGTGGATGTCTGCGATCAACTGAAACGGTATTTCCGGCGGTCTGCCGGAAGTGCCCAGAGAAAGGATGTGTGTGAACTATGGTTGAACTGAAGAACGTGTCTGTGACATACTCCAGCGGCGTAGATGCACTGCACAATGTCAACTTGAAAATCAATGACGGAGACTTTGCCTTTGTAGTTGGTGCGTCCGGTGCCGGAAAAAGCACCATGATCAAACTGATCTTAAAAGAGATCAACCCGACCAGCGGTTCGATCAGTGTCAACGGCTATAACCTGAACAAACTCCGGCGGCGGCGGATTCCTGCCCTGCGGCGTACCATTGGATTTGTCTTTCAGGACTTCCGGCTGATTCCGTCTATGACAGTGTATGAAAACGTGGCATTCGTGCTGCGGGTAATCGATGCACCGACGAAATATATCCGGAAGCGTGTGCCGTATGTAATCGGTCTGGTAGGTTTGCAGGACAAGACATATGCCTATCCGGACGAGCTGTCCGGCGGTGAAAAGCAGCGTGTGGCAATTGCCCGTGCATTGGTCAACGACCCGCAGCTGATTATTGCGGACGAGCCGACGGGAAACATCGATCCGGAACTTTCTTATGAGATCGTAGAACTGCTGCAGGGCATCAATGACATCGGGACTACCATTCTGATGGTAACCCATGAACACAGTCTGGTGCGGCAGTTCGGCGGACGGATCATCAATATCGATCAGGGACAGATCGTCTTTGACGAAGTGATTGGAGGGAATCTGATCCATGAAAGCTAGTGGTTTCAAGTACCTGATTGGACAGGGTGTGGAAAACATCTGGAAAAACCGGATGATGGCATTCGCTTCCTTCTGTGTGCTGTTGGTTTCACTGCTGCTGGTGGGTATGTCGGTGTTGTTTTATATGAACCTGACCTCTATGATCGGCGGCGTAGAAGATAAAAATGAAGTCATTATCTATATGGACGAGGGTACTTCAGATCAGGAACTTGCAGATTTTCAATCGGAATTGGCACAGATTCCAAACATTTCGGAGATTTCTTTTTACTCCAAGGAGCAGGCGTTTGAAGATCTGAAAAACAGCATGTCGGATTATGAAGTGCTGTTCGATTCACTGGGGGACGACAACCCGCTGATCGACAGCTATCGGATCCGTGTTGAAGATATTTCACAGATTTCTGCAACGATTACACAGGTAGAGGGACTGGATCACATTGATTCGATCCGTGCTCCCATGGACTTTGTCAACGTTCTGACCGAGGTACGGAAGATCGTGACTGTTGTATTCGGTGTGATCATTGCAGCACTGGTCGTCATTTCCGTTGTGATCGTTTCCAATGCCACAAAGGCGAGCGTTTTCGCACGGCGGGAAGAAATTCAGATCATGAAATACGTTGGTGCAACCAACTCTTTTATCCGTATCCCGTTTTTTGTGGAGGGTATGATCACCGGCTTGCTTGCTGGTGGCGTTGCACTGGCTGTCACTTGGTTCGGCTATGATTCGCTGGTCGGCCTGCTGACCGGACAGGTGGAATTCCTGTCTGTGATCGGCATGGGCAGCATCATTCCGTTCCGTGCACTGGCATGGAAGGTGGCTCTGGCATATCTGCTGTCCGGTACGCTGTTCGGAGCGTTCGGCAGTATGATCTCTATGCGGAAGCACCTGAATGTTTAAAACAATGCCGATGCACATCTTAGGAGGCTATTTTCTATGAGTAAGAAGAAACATCTGAGTCTGCGTTTTACCAGTGCGTTGCTTTGCATGACCATTCTGACAGGCGGCATGGCAGCAAACTGGACACCGATCAGGGATATTCCGGTATCGGCAAAGACGCTGGCAGAATTACAGGAAGAACGCAAGAGCAACGAAAAGAAGATCGCAGAGAAGCAGAAAGAACTGGATTCTTTGCAGTCTGATCTGGAAGAAAAGGAAGCGTACCAGAAGACTTTGCAGGAAAAGATCACCCTGCAGCAGAGCAATCTGGACATCGTTTCACAGGAACTGGATCGCATTGCTCAGTCTATCGACGAAACCACACAGGCAATTTCACAGGCAGAAGATGACATCAAGGTCATGGAAGCCGATATTGCCATTGGACTGGACGAGTTCAAGATGCGGCTTCGTGCCATGTACGTACAGGGCAACGACAGTCTGGCTTCGGCTCTGGTAGGTGCGACTGACTTCTACGACCTGCTTTCCAAGTATGAACTGATGTCCCGTGTGGCAAATCATGACAACCAGCTGGTCAACGACCTGAAGGACAAGCTGGAAACCTGCAACGCAAAGAAGGCGGAACTGGAAACAGAAAAGTCCGATCTGGAAAGCCAGCAGAAAGACCAGCAGGCCAAGAAGGAAGAATTCAAGGCGGCAATCGAGGATCTCCAGCAGACCTATTCTGAAACCGATGAAGCCAAGGAGCAGATGCAGCGGCAGAAAGAGCAGCTGAACGGCGATGTGGCAACACTGAAAGAAAACAACAAGGCTCTGGACGCAGAAGAAGACCAGATCAAGGCAGCAATTGCAGCGGCTGCGGAAGCTGAAAAGAAGAAGCGGGAAGAAGCAGCTGCGGCAGAAGAAGCCAAGAAGAAGCTGGAAGCCCAGAAGCAACAGCAGCAGGAGGAAGCCAAGAAGAATCAGTCCTCCGGCAGCAGCTCTTCTTCGAAAAATGACGATACATCTTCTTCGAACAGCCAGAAGGACAATTCCAGCAGCTCCAGCAGTTCGAACAGTTCTTCCAGCAGCAGTTCAGATTCTTCCAGCGACGACAGCGGCAGTGTTGCACCGTCCGGCGGCGGCTTCACATGGCCCTGCCCGGGATTCTATACCATTTCCAGTACCTTCGGCAACCGCTGGGGTACCACACACGGTGCAATTGATATTGCCGGCGGCAATGCCGGTGCAGCGATCGTTGCAGCAAAGGGCGGCACAGTCGTTCGTGTTGTAACCGGCTGCTCCCACAACTATCCGAAAAGCGGCAGCTGCGGCTGCGGCGGCGGCTACGGCAACTATGTCATTATCCAGCATGACGGTACATATTCTACGTTGTACGGACATATGGCATCGGTGGCTGTTTCTGCCGGACAGACCGTCAGTGCCGGACAGACCATCGGCTATGTGGGAAGCACAGGCTTTTCCACTGGTTTCCACCTGCACTTTGAAGTGCGTGTCAACGGCACCAAGGTGGACCCGATGAAGTATCTGTAATCAAAATGCATTTTTGAGAAAATGAAAAAGGCAGGGGTATGCGTTTGCAGTCCTCTGCCTTTTTTGGAAGAAAGGATTGTAAGTTATATGCGAAAACAATCAGATGCAATGCAGGAGAATATGCCAAAGGAAAAAACAGTGCCGGTGCGGAAATCGACACTGATCCTGCTGTTCTGTCTTTGCGGTGTGCTTGCCGTAGGAACAGGACTGGGCATTTATCGGAACTACGCCGGCAACACGGAGTACAGGGAGCTCCGGCAGCTTGCCGCAACTGTAAAGCAGAACTATTATACCGACGTGGACGACGAAGCCGTTATGCAGGGGGCTATGAAAGGCTATGTTGCCGGTCTGGACGATCCTTATTCCCAGTACATGACCAGTGAGGAATATCAGGCTTATCAGACAGAGGAAGCTGGTCAGACCGTGGGAATCGGCGTAACGGTGACACAAACAGACGAGGGCTATTTGCAGGTGGAGGAAGTCAATGCAGATTCTCCGGCAGAAAAAGCCGGTATGCAGCAGGGCGATATTCTCACTAAGGTAGAGGGCGAAGATCTGGCAGAACTGGGCTACGCCGGAGCACTGTCTAAAATTCGAGGCGAAGCAGGTACCACGGTGCAGCTGACGATTCAGCGGAACGGCGACACACTGGAACTGGACGTGGAACGGCAGAACATCGAAGTGACGACTGCCGAGGGACAGATGCTGGACGGACAGATCGGCTATATCCGGATCAGTTCCTTTAAGGGCAACACGCCGGAACAGTTTCAGGCGATCTACGACCGGCTGGTACAGGACGGGGCAAAGGCGTTGATATTCGACCTGCGGGATGACGGCGGCGGACTGGTGTCAGCTTTGGAGAAGATTCTGGATCCGCTGCTGCCGGAGGGCGAGATCGCCATTGCCACCTATCGGGACGGCACGACCAAAACGCTGGTGGAATCAGATGCCACAGAGTGCAGCTTGCCCATGACGGTGATCGTCAACGGCAACACTGCCAGTGCAGCAGAACTGTTCACCGCTTCGCTGCGGGATTTCGGAAAGGCTTCCGTTGTGGGAACGCAGACATTCGGGAAGGGCATCATGCAGGTGACACAGTCCATGCCTTCCGGCGGAGCACTGACACTGACGGTGGCAACTTATCAGACCACCAAGGGGGAGTGCTATCACAAGGTAGGCATCAAGCCGGACGAAATCGTGGAAGCCGGAGAAGATGCAGTGGACTACAGCGATCCGAATCCGGAAAAAGACCCGCAGCTGAAAAAGGCAATCGAAATGGTGCAGGCGAAGTGATTTTTAAGACAATACCGCTGGCATAAAATTTTGCCGCAAAAACGTGCATCTCATTTTTGTGTAAATACGTTCTGAATTCTTTTTGAACAGACAGACCGCTGTCCCGCTGCTATGCTATAATGAAAGAAAAGGAGGCATCATCATGGAAACTGAAAAAAACAGCCGTATGCTGGAACTTTTCTTTCGGGTGCTGCGGGGAGAAACCATCTCTGTAAAAGCAGTGGCAGCGGAATACGGCGTGTCTACCAAGAGCATCGGACGGGACATTGGAAAAATACAGGAATTTCTGGCGGAACACCGCGACCTGATGCAACAGGCGGAACTGGTGTATTCCTATAAAGATAAAGCGTATCACCTGAACTGTGAGGAGTTCCTCAAAAATAAGGAATTGTTTGCATTGGTAAAGGTAATGCTGGGCAGCCGTTGTTTGCCCAAGGAAGACGTGCTGCGGCTGATTTCCAAGCTGAAACGGTTTACCACAACACAGGATCGGGAAAAATTTGACAAGCTGGTACGCAAGGAAATTTACCATTATCACGAAGTCAAGACGGACTGCAATTCGCTGATCGATACGCTGTGGAAACTGATACAGGTCATTGATGAAAAGCGACCGATCACCATTACTTACTACAAAATGAATCGGGAAGCCGTCAAGCGGAAAATTAAACCGGTTTCGCTGATGTTCAGTGAGTATTATTTTTACCTGATCGCGTATGCATTTGACGATGACCAGTATCTGCCGAAGTTCTTTCGGGCAGACCGCATTGTGTCGATGACAGAGCATCAGGAACACTTTACGCTGGAACGGAAGTACGACTTTGACGAAGGCGATCTGCGGGAGAAGAACCAGTTTTTGTTTCCCGGGAAGACGGAGCGAATCCGGTTTGCCTTTTCCGGTCTGTCGGTACAGGCAATTCTGGACAGACTGCCCACAGCAAAGGTAGTGGAGCAAAACGGCAGAACCAGCATCATCGAAGCGGAAGTCAACCACGGACGCGGCATTATCATGTACCTGCTGTCGCAGGGGGCATGGGTAAAGGTGCTGTCGCCGCAGAGTCTGGTGGACGAAATGCAGGAAGAACTGCATCAAATGCTGGCATTATATGAAAAGGCATAGGAACACGTGGAGTTAAGGCAATACCGCACAAAGAGCGTCTGGCGACTTTGCACGCCATCTGCTTGCAAATTTTCCTTCAGAGCCTGTTTCGTATCTTCCCGCACGCATCTGTCGTGCAATCTTTGTGTGGTATTGCCTTAGGGAAACACTAGACCTGACGGGAAATTTTCTCGTCAGGTCTTTTTTGATAACATATCATGAAATTACTACTTTTGTCATGAAAAATAGTATTATCCTTGTGAAAGATGTGATATACTAAAGATAATGAATTGTTCGCATAAAGCCGTTTGCACAGAAGATGTGATATTGTTTTTCATACATTCTGTGCAGACAAATTACACAGAAACAGCGGCATGCTGTTTTCAGAAAGAGAGGAAATGAGTATGATGCGAATCAAAGGACTTCGGCAATGTCTGGCAGTGCTCTGTGCGGCAGTGTTGAGCATGGGTAGTCTGGCAGCGATGCCGGCTTCTGCGGAAGTGAAAAATCTGGTCAGCAACTCCACATTTGACAGCGGCACCAGCGGCTGGGACACCTATCAGGCAAGCGGCGGAAAGGCGTCCCTGACTACGGAAAACGGTAAGCTTGCCCTGCAAATTGATTCTGTGGGAAAGCTGAACTATTCTGTACAGTGCAGCTATGATATTATCCCCTTGTACAAAAACGGGGTGTACCGTGTTAGCTATGAGATCTCTTCCACCACAGACCGTTATGTGGAAGCCATGATCCAGCAGAATGGCGGCACCTATCAGGCGTACACCTGGAAAGGACTTGATCTGACCGCAGAACCGCAGACCGTGGACTATGAATTCACCATGAAGCAGGATTCAGATGTCATGTCCAAGCTGGTGTTCAACTGCGGACTGGAAAACGAGGAAGATCTGCCGGCACATACTATTTATCTGGACAATGTAAAGGTAGAACTGGTAGATGATTCCAACGTGGATTATACTTCTGTTCTGCCTTATGCTCCGTCGATCATGACCGATCAGGTAGGTTATCAGCCGGACGAAACCAAGACAGCTGTGTTCCGCGACGTGACCAGTGAAACCAGTTTTTCCGTCGTCAACGCAGACAGCGGACAGGTGGTCTATACCGGGGAACTGTCGGCTCCGACGTTTTATTCTTCCGCCGATGAAAACAACTGGACGGGAGATTTCTCCGCCGTGACAGAAGCTGGTACATACTATATCACCTGCGGCGGTCTGGATCAGTCGTATTCGTTCACCATTGGTAATAACGTTTACGACAGTCTGCTGGACGACAGCGTGAAAATGCTGTACCTCCAGCGGTGCGGCACGGAGGTGAAGGACAGCACATTCGGGCATGTGGCTTGCCATAACACGCTGGCAACAGTTTATCACACCAACGAAAAAATCGATGTCAGCGGCGGCTGGCATGATGCCGGCGACTACGGCAGATATGTTGTTCCCGGTGCAAAGTCTGTGGCAGACTTGCTGATTGCCTATGATGCCAATCCGGAGTTGTTCAGCGACAGCATTGGCATTCCGGAAAGCGGCAACGGTGTTCCGGACGTGCTGGACGAGGTACGCTATGAACTGGAATGGATGCTGAAAATGCAGGACAGCCAGACCGGCGGCGTGCACCACAAGGTCAGCTGCGAGAATTTCCCCGGTTATGTGATGCCGGAAACGGAAACGGACGAACTGATCGTAACGCCGGTTTCCACCACAGCGACTGCCGATTTCTGTGCGTCGATGGCAATGGCATATGAATACTACCAGAAGGTCGACAAGGACTTTGCGGAAAAGTGCCTGAATGCTGCAAAGAACGCGTGGGCATTCCTGCAAAAAAATCCCAACTTTATCTTCTCCAATCCGTCTGACATTACGACTGGTGATTATGGCGACACTTCCGATATTGACGAACGCTACTGGGCAGCAGCACAGATGTGGCGTGCTACCGGTGAGGACACATATCGTACTGCGTTGGAAAGCATGCGTGTGCAGAATGGCATGGACTGGATGGAAGTGGGAGACTATGGTAATATTGCCATTCTCACTATGGACGGTGTGGATACGAACTCTGACCTCTACACCCGTGCAAAGACTTCCATTCTGAAAGAAGCCGACAAAATGAAAGGTTTTTCCCAGAGCAATCCTTATGGGGTGTCGGTTTCCAAATATAACTGGGGCAGCAACATGGGCGTTGCCACTTCCGGCATGATCCTGAATCTGGCATACCAGATGACTGAGGACAGCACCTATCTGGACACTTCCCGCAGCAATCTCCACTATCTGCTGGGCAATAACGCAATGGGAGAGTGCTTCGTGACTGGCTATGGCACGGTTTCACCAGAACACCCGCACCACAGACCGTCTATGGCCAAGAATCAGGCAATGAAAGGTATGCTGGTCGGCGGTGTCAATTCCGGTCTGGAGGACAGTGCTGCAAAGGCATACTGTGCAAATTCTCCGTCGGCAAAGTGCTATGTAGACCATTGGGAAAGCTATTCCACCAATGAGATCACGATCTACTGGAACTCTCCGCTGACCTGCCTGCTGGCGATGAACAGCACCGCAAGAACACCGGGACATGATGACATCATTTCCGGCGATGTAAATCAGGATCAGACAGTCAACACTGCGGATGTTGTACTGCTGCAAAAGTATCTGCTGGGAGAAGTTTCTCTCACAGAAACACAGGCAAAGGCGGCAGATGTACAGGCAGACAATACGGTAAACGGCTTCGATCTGGCAGTGCTGCGGCAAAAGCTGGTGCAGAAAGACGACAATACTTCCGGCAAGGACGACACCAAGGGCAATGAACCCAGTGCCGATGCGGAAGTACTGGCAGATTTCCGTAAGGGTGCTACCAGTCTGTTTGAAGCTTCGGACGGCTGGACAAACGGCAATCCCTTTGACTGCGGCTGGACAAAGAACAATACTTCTTTCGACAACGGCGTGTTGAATCTGACCATTGACAAGGACAGTTCCGGTCAGTATAACTATACTGGTGCAGAGTACCGTTCTCTGGAGCACTATCACTATGGTTATTACGAAACTTCCATGAAGGCAATCAAAAATGATGGCGTGGTTTCCTCGTTCTTTACCTATACCGGCCCCTCGGAGAATAACCCGTGGGATGAGATCGATGTGGAGGTTCTGGGTAAGGATACCACCAAGGTACAGCTCAACTATTACACCAATGGTGTCGGCAATCATGAGTACATGTACGATCTGGGCTTTGATGCATCAGAGGGATATCACACTTATGGATTCGACTGGCAGAAGGATTACATTACATGGTATGTGGACGGCAAGGCGGTCTACACAGCTACCAGCAATATCCCGTCCACTGCCGGCAAGATCATGATGAATGTATGGCCCGGAATTGGTGTCAACGACTGGCTGAAGCCTTTCGACGGCAAGACACCTTTGACTGCAAGCTATGAATGGGTGACCTATCAGAGCACAGCCAAAGCCAACTAAGTAAGCTTCATTATTCATCTCCATTTCTTTTTACAGGAAATCCGCACCTGTTCCACGCGGATTTCCAAACCCGCAGTTTCGGCTTCTCTGAACTGCTGATTCCAAGCAAACAGCCCCGCATTTCTCTTTCCGGAGAAGTGCGGGGCTGTTGTTTTATGCTGTTGCCTTATCAAAAATGAGTGCTGTCACGGAACTGCTTCCGGTACTCTTTCGGGGTCATGCCCACGTATTTTTGGAATACCTTGATGAAATAGCTTTGAGAGCTGAAACTGAGCAGGCTGCTGATCGAGGCGGCAGTGTGCTCGGTGTACTGGAGCAGGTTCTTGGCAGCTTCTACTTTTTTAATGGCAATGTATTCGCTGATGCTAAGATGTACTTCGGCCTGAAACAGACGGGATAAGTGCGGTGCACTCACTGCGGCAGCATCGGCAACGTCCTGTAAAAAGATACGGCTGTGCAGGTGAATGCTGATGTAGTCCATAGCTTTCAGCACCAGCGGCGAATAGCGGGTATTGTCTTGCAGCCGCCGCATTTTGCCGGTGAAATCCTGTATTGCCTGATAGTGCAGCACATGGATCTGTGCTTCACTGACGGCAGTGTCCGTTCGCTGAATGTACAGGTCGCTGAGATTGAACGCTTCTTCCTGTGGCATGCCGCCCTGAATGCAGTAGCGTGTCAGCATGGAAATGGTGATGACCAGATGATACTTCAGATTTCGCAGCGGGTCACGGCTCAGCTCGCCGTAGCCTTTTCCGCCAAGGGGTGTGTACAGCAGATGCACAGTGTCGCTGTTTCCAGAAACCACGCTTTCAAAAAAGGCGAGTTCTGTGACAAGCATTGCATGCTGTGTTTCTGCCTCCCGTTGGGCGGCGAGAAAATGGGTGAAGTCCTGTTCTGCCTGTTGGTTCTGCACAGCGGCGTATAGCTGCAAAAACTGCTGCATCTGCTCCAGTGCTTCCTGTTGCAAAACATACCGGCTGCCGGTTTTGGTGAGAAACCCTGCCTGTTCCATGGCGGAGAGCAGTGCCGCAGCAGGGATTTCCGGCGGCAGCAGTTTTTCCAGTTTCGGCAGAGAAGCAGGGCTTTTTTGCAGTGCTGCCAGAAGTACCTGTACTGCTTTCGGATATTGCAGCAGAAGTTTCAGATCCATGTTATGCCACCTTTGTCAGAAGCTGTCGCAGAACAGCCAGATCGAAACCGTTGATGCTGTCATCTGCCTGCAAATCAGCTGCCTTTGCCTGTGCTGCTGTCAGGGCAGTTTCTCCCAGCAGGTATTTTTGCAGCAGCACTGTATCTGCCAGATTTGCTGTACCGTCCCCGTTGACATCGCCGGTAACTGCCGGTGTTTCAGTTTCCAGTGTCAGCTTTTTCAGCTGCATCTGCAAGTCAGAGGTGGCGTAAAGGCAGTAGAGAGCCTGCTTCTGTGCTGCCAGTACCGGCTGGTTTACCATGCTCTGTGCAATGGGGTTGCCGGTCAGTGACCATGTGCCGTCTTTGTTTAATCCGTAAAGGACAAATTCTTCCGGATTCTGGGCGTTTACCGTCATATAGAAGTTCCCCTGTGCCACTGCCGGTGTCATCTGGAATGCCCGTCCTTGGACAGCTTCCGGCAGGGGAATATTTGTAACCGTGCCGGATTCCCAGCGGAAAACGTCTGTCTTGCCGCCGGAGGGAACGACCCAGATGCTGTTTCCGTCTGCCAGAACTGAAATCGTGCCGCAGTCCTGTTCAGAAAGCGTTGTGGTATTCCATGCTGTTCCGTCCCAGACGGCAAGCTTTGGTACATTGTTGTCGTTCAGGTCGCGGTAGCCGATGCCAATGCTGCCGTTTGCAGCGGCGATCTCCATGTTGCAGGCGTTGTCAGCAATGACATCTCCCAGCAGGGAAACGGTGCCGGCGGCATTGTCAAACCGGAATGCGTGAAGAACATAGGGGAACGAGCCGGTGGTGTAGGTCACGTACACGCCGCTGTTGTCTGCGGCAATGTCGGCATATTGAGCCAGTTCTGTGCCGGTGTAGCAATCTTGCCATACACCGGAGGTGCTGTTCCAGCGGTTCAGGTGCAAGAAATACTGGCTGTCCTGCCAGAGCAGGTAGGGCGTACCGTTGGAGAATGCCAGCTTCGGGTTGTACATAGTACCGGAAAGCACAGTGCTGACTGGCTGTAAGGTGTCGTTTTCCACACAGTACAGTGTGGCACCGTCGGTGTTGGCGGACAGCAGATATAGCTTGCCGTCATCGCCGGTCACCATGTCGTAGCCGGTCTGGTCTGCGGGAAAGTTCACGCTGTCCACGTTCTGCCACAACAACCGGTCGGATACATCGGCAAAGTCGGCGGAAAAGCTTAATGTGCCGTCACCGTTCAGCTGAATATCATGGAGAGCGATGCCACTGTTGGTGCCATCGGAATAGACCAGGGCACCGTCTGCAAAGGTGCTTTCCAGATCTGTGGAACCAATCGAATCCGGTGCGTTTTTGCCGCCGTAGCAGGAACGTGTCAGGTCACCGCCGCCGGCATTCAGCGTGGTTTCATCGGGTCGGAATACGTAGATGCCGTCAGTATCACTTCGATAGTTGCCCTGTACGGCAGTGTTGACACGATAGACTACCATGCCCTCGCCGTAGATCTTGCAGTCCAGTTCTTCGGAGTACTGCTTTCCGGGAATACGGTATTCCACCGCAAAAAATTCCGTGTCTGAAAACGGCGTTTTCAGCAGATAGAGCCGATCGCCTGTGCTGGAAGATGCCGGCTGTAATGTGTAGGTGCCGGCAGTGGTAATAGTTTTCGCGTCCAGCCAGCCGGAAACCGCGTAACGCTGATAGGCGAGAGGGTATTGCAGAAAGATGGAGTTGGTTGCCATAAGATCCCACTGTCCCACAGGGTTGCCGGAAGAACTGTCTTTGCGGTAGAGGTCGGGATAACCGATACTGTGCAGGAACTCATGGCAGAGTGTTCCCACGCCGCTGAAAATAGTGGAACTGAGCAGTGTGTAGCTGCTCATCAGGTTGATGCTGCCTACAGGGGTATCTCCAAGATACAGTCCGCCCACCTGGAAAGCTTTTGCCCAAAGCGGGTCACCCATAGATTCTGCCCGTCCGTCGATCACCAGCGTGATGTTGTCTGTCATGCCGTCCTGATTGCCGTCCAGCGGTATGCTGTCAGGAATCCGGATATTCTGCACCATTTCAATGGCGTACTGTTCATAGTTGGTGTATTCCGCTTTGGAATTCTGGAGAACGTAGGGCTGGATCACGCCGTCGGAAAGCTGCGGGAAATAAGAGTTCACGTGCAGCTTGCCATAGGAAATGGCGTCGATATAGCTGGTGAGAGAACGCGGTGTGCTGGTGTCGTTGCAAATGGCGATCGCCGTGTCCGTCTTGTCTGCCATAAAGTTGTCTGTGTCGGCATCTGGAAACTGGGCAAACAGAACGATGTTGTTTAGCTGTTGCGTTGTGTCTGCTGCCTGTGCAGAAATTCTGCCTGCGGGGATTCCTGCAAACAGCAGGATCACACCCAGCAGCAGAGCCGGAATGCGTTTGTGTATACTCATAGTCATGCTCCTGTCTAACAGCGTTAGCTGTCCGTTGATATAATTATTATACCATAGTTTCCTGCACTTTTGCAAGAAAAAATGGGAAATTTGGCATAAATACAAAGGAAAAAACGAAAAAATCCGCTGCGGGATCATTTCGCAGCGGATTTTTTTGGCGAGTACCTGTAAACTGTTTTTGAACGGACAAGCGTCTGTCTGGCTTCCAGTGTATAATAAAAGCATGGACGGAAGGGGAACGCTGAATCAAGTCCGTTTGGTATCTCCCTAATGCTCCTGAAAGCGATCAGAGAGCAGGTCCATGAATGCAAGGCAAAGACGTTTGTTGTCGGGAGAAAGATTTTGAAATTTTTCCAGCAGGATCGCATCATCTTTCGAATAATCTGTTTGACGGACAGTACCGAGAAGAATGTGATCCGGTGTGGTTTCCAAGGCGGTACATAATTTCAAAAAGACCTCCAAGCTGGGAATGGAACGTGCGGTTTCAATGCAGGAAAGGTATTTGTCATTGATTTTGGCACGTTCGCAAACTTCATATTGCTTTAACCGCAGCTCTTTTCGTCGTCTTGCAAGATTTTTACCGATTTGTTGGTAGTCGAGAATCATACTGCTGCACCTCCTTATATTAAGAGTATACAGGCATTTTTGGATTGTAAACAGTGTAAAAGCTGAAAAACAACTTGACATAAGAAAAAATATGGTATATAATAAGAATATGCATGTTTTGTGGCAAAAAATCCAATTGTCAGGCAGTATAGAAAACGGACAGGATCCCAACAGATTTTAAGGCAGCACAGGCTTTATGCAGTGCTGCCCTAGGGAAACACTGAATAAAGCTTGTGCGTAAGATGCGTAGTCAGATTTTTCGGCAGATTGCATAGAAATTCCGCAGGCATACTGCCGTATGGCAAGGGATTTCTGGGCAATATGACGGAAAATCTGCAAGCATATTGCGTACAAAGCCGTCAGGCGGGCTTTATTCAGCGTTTTCCTAGATAATCAATCCATTTTGAGAAAGGGAGTTATTCTGATGCCATTAGTGCCAACCAAAAGCAGTCCACCCGTAACCAAGCCGAAACCGAAACCGCAGCCGCCGCAGCCGGAGAAGCAGTCCATAAGCTTCATGGTTTCCAAGCCCAAGTACCGGCTTTCGGATCTGATCTTGTCGGAGAGCAACTTGGACGAATTGCAGACGGTCATCAAAGCGAAAGAATACTGGAACAAGGTATTTGTGGACTGGAACCTGCAATCCGTGATGAAACAGCGGAAAAGCCTGTTCATCAACCTTTACGGAGAGCCGGGAACCGGAAAGACCATGGCTGCCCATGCAATTGCCAACGCTCTGCACAAGGAAATGATCTGCGTCAATTATGCGGATATTGAATCCAAGTATGTGGGCGAAACCAGCAAGAACCTGACAAATCTTTTCCACACTGCCTCAGAAAAAGACATCATCATTTTCTTTGACGAAGCAGATGCACTGCTGAGCAAGCGTGTGACCAATATGTCCAGTTCCACAGATGTCAGCGTGAACCAGACCCGTTCGGTGCTGCTGACACTGCTGAATGACTATGAGGGCATGGTGATATTTGCCACCAACTTTATCAGCAACTACGATCCCGCATTTATGCGGCGGATCCAGTACCATATCCGGTTTGATCTGCCGGACAAGTCTTTGCGGGAAAAGCTGTGGCGGCTGTACATTCCGCAGGAAATGCCGACAGACCTTCGTATTTCCGAGATTGCCGAAAAGTATGACGGCGTAAGCGGCAGCGATATTTCCAACGCGGTGCTGAAAGCTGCCCTGAAAGCGGCGAAGAATCAGGAATCGTTTGTGAAGCAGGCGGACTTTGAAGATGCCGTTGCGGAGATCGTCAAGAGCAAAAAGGCGAACAAAAGTGGAAGCCCCAGAGATGTTAAGATTACAAAATCCGAGATAGTTCCGGAATCGGAAGTACCGAAAGATATTGTAAATAAATCAAAAGAATTTCAGGAGGTGAACTAAAATGATATTGTTTTCAGTACTTGCTGCAGTCGGAGCCTGTGTGGTTCTGACACTGTTGGACGCATTTTACGACAGTATCATCAAATGGCTGTCCAAGATCGGTGAGGTCGCACAGCGGGTGGTCAAGGGTGTACTGATCGGCTGCAAAACATTTCTTTCTGACGTGCGGAAGAATATCGGGAAGGAGATTTCCAAGAACTATTCCAAGGTCGGTGAAAAATGGCAGGTGACAGAGGTTTCAAGAGAAATTCCTGCGGACAAGATTCCGGACGAGATCTATGACAGAATGGAAATGGAAGACAGCGATTCTCTGGAACTGACAGAAGACATCGAAGCACAACTTTTGAGCAACTATCAGTGAGGTGAAGAAAATGGCTGGATTTTTTGAACGACTGGCAAACATGATCGATGAGGAAGTCAGCAAGGCAGGTGCAAACGGGAACACCGCGTCTGTCCCTGCGTCTGCCCCGAAGAAGCCTGTCACATGGAACGAATTCCTCGAGCAGACAGGCAAGGACGTAGATCAGCAGGTCATCAGTCACGCCCGAAAAGAGGGCTTGATCTACGTGGGTGGCAAGTGCAAATTTACGGCGACAAAGTGTGAGGAAGACAAAGACAAGGAAACATTTGTTGTCAACGTAGACGCTGCACTCTACTTCAAGGATCAATTCAAGACGGAAAAGAATTTTCAGCTGTATCCGCTGCACCGCGAGGTGAAGTTCAGCGAATTTACAGAAGATGCGGAAACGCAGGAACAGCTGGAAAAGATCAAGACTGAAGTCATGGAGCTGGACGTGGAAACACCCCAGATCAAGACGGAAAAGGAGTAACACATGGGGTTTTTTAGTAAACTGGGAGAAAAAATCGATAAGGGAATCTCGTGGATTGGTCAGCAACTGAAAAAATTTGCGACGCTTGCTGCGGATTTTTTCAGACGTGTAAAAGACGGAATCCGTAAGTTTGCAATGATTATCGGCAAATTCTTCTCGCTTCTGGCAAAGTGGCTGGATACTGCTATTAAATACGTAGAAGCTACATTCCATGTAATCGTTTCTGGTGTACAGACATTTTTGAAGAAGGTAGGAAACGAGTATCAACAGTTGTCCTATAACTATACCCGACAAGATGACGGTACGTTTTTGAAAAACACCGTGATAAAGCAGACGTTTGTATCAGAAGACGAGATACCGGCAGACATCAGAGAGCAGGCACTCAAGCTGGCAGACGGCAAAATGGTGGATATTACAGAAACTGCGGCAGAAAGAGAAGAAGAAGCATGCACGCAGCTGGGTCTGAGTGCGTAAGGGGGAATGATCGATGCCGTTTATTATCATTGGTATCATTATCGCTCTGGTTTTGATTTTCGGCGGAAAGGCCATTGCCAAAAAGGCAGGTGCACTTGCGAAGAAAATCATTAAGATCGTGGTACTTGGTTATGCGTACATGTTTTACATGTCCCTTGTTGTAGGTTGGTTTGCAGACACCAGCGTTTTTTTGATGTTGTTGTTCTGCGTGCTTCCTGTTGCGGTATGGTTCATTCGCAGAAAGCTGACATTCGGAAGCAGAGTGAACAAGCAGATCACCAATTACATCAATTTTGTTTTGAATGAAGATACGACAGGAAAAACCATTCTGTTGAGTGACTTCTTGGCTCTGGATACCACCAAAAAGCTGATGAATGAACGGAAACAGGTAGACGATAAGCCGGTTTCGCAGTACGTCAGCCAGCAGTTCGATCAGATCTTCTACAGCACGCTCCGCAGCAGAATCCAAGAGGACAAAATTGACCAGAATGAAAGAATTTACTTTTACTGGGAATACTATAAGTTTCTCGATTATCTGGAATGCTGCAACGTAGAACTTGCCGATTACATTGACAAGGTCAGTGCCGTAGATATGAGTTATATTTATGTTTCTGGTCTGGCGTTCTTCAGCAGCAAGATTCTGGACAAGATCACGGAAAGCTTCCTGCCCTTTGTAGAGTCGGTTCCGGAACTGAAAGATGCTCCGTTCTCGACGTATACACTGAAAAACAAAGCGTATCAGGTGGGCTTTCTGGATCCGTATATAAAGGAATCCACATTGCAGGCTTTTGATGATGATCCGGATTTGTACAAAGACGATTTTTCCGATCTGTATCACAACATACTGGATTTTGAGATCGGAAACTGCATTGAGCAGAAAGAAATCGTTCACTCCACAATGCATGCACAAGAAGATGATGACGACGAAGAATACTTCGAACTGAACCACGCAAGTCCGGACGGCATCGAAGAATACGGAAGCGAGATCGAGGCACACAGAATTGCCATGGAAGATGATGAGGACGACCTCGACATGCTGGAAGGCTGTGCCGCATAAAAATCTGTTTTGTACAAGTCCTTAGGCAATACCGCACAAAGAGCGTCTGGCGACTTTGCACGCCATCTGCTTGCAAATTTCCCGTCATATTTCACAAAAATGCTCGTGAATACATCAAGTATTCACTCCGCTTTTTGTTTCATCTGACGAAAAATTTGACGACGCATCTGTCGCACAATCTTTGTGCGGTATTGCCCTTAAAAACCAAAAATCCCAGTCGCAAACAAAATGCGGCTGGGATTTTTTGATGACAGCACCGTATAAAGCCGTCAGGCTAGGAAAATGTATACCACTTTTGCAGCTTTTCCCGATAGGCGTTGACGATCGGGTTTTGATTCGGGTTGTCAAGGAGAAACCGATAAAGGTCTTCTTTTGTGATCACATGGATATGCGGGCTGTTCTTGCCCGAATCAGTAACTGCAATGCCGGAAAAAAGATAGATTTTCCAGTAGGTATCCGTATCGGAACGGTAATCGTCAGCGTGGATTTCTTCCTGATTCTTGACCTGACAGGTGATTCTTCTGATTTTTCCGCTTTCCTTTTCCATGCCCAGCAGCTCGAATTCATACTTCGGCGTGTTTCGTTTGCAGCTGGAGGGGAGCAGGCAGAAGTTCGATTTCTTGTTGTTCTCGTTATTCTCGTCGTTCTTGTTGTCCTCGTTGTTCTTATCGAGAATCCACATGGCTGTAAGGTCTTCCAGTTCATCGGGATTCATAGCCTTGCAGAAATTCTCGGCGTGAATCGGAATCTTTTCGTATGTCGTCTGTGTCGCAACACTGTACAAGATGTCCGCCAGTTTTTGCAAGTCCGTGTCCGCGATTCGTCTGATGGTCTGCTGCCGCCGCTGGGAAAACCGCCCGACTACTGCCGACGGCACATCTGAAATCGGATACCACTTTTCCACACGGCATGCCCATGACAACGGATTAGACGGCATTTCCGCTTCTTTGGCGTTATGGTATGTTTCAAAATCAACAGCATCTTCGGTCAGCCACTGTGCGGTTGTTTTCACTTTTGCAATATAATATTTGGCGTTTCGATCTCGGAAAAGTACAAGATCTCCTGCCTGAATGTTCTGATAGGCGTGATATGCTGTTTTGGAAACATTCCCAGAGCCGGTTTCCAGCCATTTCTGCTGATATTCTTCATAGTCGGGCATGGGTTCACCGGCGGGATAGGCGTTATCATCGATATTCCACCCCATGCCGAAAAGGTTGTTCCGGATACAGTCCTTCTGAAAATTCAGAACAATGTTTTCGTTTCGCTTCTTCGGTGAGAAAGGTTTGATTTGAATGATCCAGTACTCCATAAAAGTCCTCCTGTTCTGTGTTATCTTGGATATATCTTTAGGCAACACCGCACAAAGCCCGCCTGACGACTTTGCCCGCCATCTGCTTGCAAATTTCCCTTCAGAGCCTGTTTCGTATCTTCCCGCACGCATCTTGCGTGCATATTTTCCGAGATATTTCGGGAAAATACTCGAAAATCCACAAAGGATTTTCTCCGTTTTTCCCTTCATCTCTCAAAAAATCTGACGACGCAATCTGCATACGTCAGATACGAAACAGACTCTCATATTTCACAAAAATGCTCGTGAATACATCCAGTATTCACTCCGCTTTTTGTTTCATCTGACGAAAAATTTGACGATGCATCTGTCGCACAATCTTTGTGCGGTATTGCCTTTATGTTACCATGTAATTTGTGAAAATTCTACATGGAAATTGTAAAATCAGAGATTTGCAGAACATCTCTATAAGAAATCATTCTCCTGTGAAAAGAATAATAGTACAATTTCTTAGAAAATAGCATCATCTCTAATTGATTTTTTCCAGATATGTGATAAAATATAGGTGTGATTAATGATACAACAGGCTGGAGAAGCGAATATGAGGTATGCTTTCTCGAAAATAAGGGAAACACTGCACAAAGCTTGCAAGCAGATGGCGTGCAAAGCCGACAGGCGGGATTTATGCAGTGTTTCTATAAGAGGGAATGGAGAACAGAGAACGGCTCTCAAGTGGGAGAGGCTGTTATAGTTCGGAGTGATGCCGCAGGGACAATTGCAGTTGTCTTTGCGGCTTTGCTTTTTGCTTGCAAGGCTGTTTTCGACAAGGGAACAGCTGTTTCCGGCTGACTTGCACTTTTCTTCTCACAGCAAAAGGAAACGGAACTTTCAAAAATCAAGTGCAGTGGAATTTCTGAAAAAATCTGCGGCATTTTCTTTTTTATAAAAGAAAAAAATCGGCGTTCTTCTTGCTTTTTTCGGAAAAATCGAAAAAAACCTATTGACAAAGACGGCGGAATGGTCTATAATAAATATTAGCAAAAGCGATCAGAGGATCGCAAAATGAAAGAAAGCAATGACGCTTTATGGAAAGAAACAGGACGTTTCTTTTCATAAGGCGTTTTTTTGTTATTTTGCACATCTTGCAAAGGAGAAGTGACTATGGATAACTACAGAAACCAAGAGCCGTTTGCAAAGAACGGCTTGTATGACCCTCGTTTTGAACACGAGAACTGCGGTATCGGTGCGGTTGTCAACATGGACGGCACATCGGACCGGAAAGTGGTGGACAGTGCACTCCGAATTGTAGAAACACTGGAGCACAGAGCCGGTAAAGATGCCGAGGGCAAGACGGGTGACGGCGTAGGCATTCTGCTGCAGATCTCTCACACTTATTTTTCGAAAGTGGCAAAAGAAGCCGGAATCCAGATCGGCGGCAAACGGGAATATGGTATCGCCATGTTCTTCTTCCCGCAGACCAAGGAAAAATACGAAAAGGCAATGCAGACTTTTGAGGAAGTGCTGAAAGAGGAACATCTGGAATTTCTGGGCTGGCGTGAAGTACCGGTAGATCCGGACGTTTTGGGCACCAAGGCTCTGGACAGCATGCCGCACATCATGCAGGCATTCATCAAGAAGCCGGACGACTGTGAAAAGGGTCTGGAATTTGACCGGAAGCTGTACATCGCCCGCATGGTATTCGAAAAGCGGGACAGCGAAACCTATGTGGTATCCTGCTCCAGCCGTACCATTGTATATAAAGGTATGTTTTTGGTCAAGCAGCTGCGTCTGTTCTACCACGACCTGAATAGTCCGGATTATCATTCGGCGATCGGTATCGTACACTCCCGTTTCAGCACCAACACCAACCCCAGCTGGCAGCGTTCACACCCGAACCGCATGATGGTGCACAATGGTGAGATCAACACCATTACCGGTAACGTGGATAAGATGCTGAGCCGTGAAAATATTCTCCACTGCAAGGCACTGGACGACCGCATGAAGGATATTTTCCCGATGCTGGACGTTCGGGGTTCCGACTCTGCCCGTCTGGACAATACCTTGGAATTCATGACCATGTCCGGCATGGATCTGCCGTTGGCAGTGATGATGACCATTCCGGAACCGTGGCAGCATATCCCCACCATGAGCCGTGAAAAGCGTGCGTTCTATCAGTACTACGCAACCATGATGGAACCGTGGGACGGTCCGGCTTCGATCATTTTCTCCGACGGCGACGTCATGGGTGCAGTACTGGACAGAAATGGTCTGCGTCCGTCCCGTTATTATGTGACCGATGACGGATGTTTGATCTTGTCCTCGGAGGTCGGTGCACTGGACGATATTCCGGCAGAAAAGATCGTCAAGAAAGAAAGACTGCACCCCGGAAAGATGCTGCTGGTGGATACCGTCAAAGGCAAGCTGATCGACGACGAAACCATTAAGAATTTCTATGCAAAGCGTCAGCCTTACGGCGAATGGCTGGATCACAACCTGTTCAGCCTGAGCGAACTGAAAGTTCCCAACAAGCGTCCGTTCCGTCATGGCGGAAAGGAACTGCTCCGGTTACAACGTGCATTCGGCTATACTTATGAGTCCCTGTATCATGTTATGGTGCCTATGGCACTGAACGGCGGAGAACCGACTTCGGCAATGGGTGCAGATACCCCGATTCCTGCAATGTCCAAGAAGAATCCGCCGCTGTTTGATTACTTCAAGCAGATGTTCGCACAGGTCACCAACCCGCCGATCGACTCCATTCGGGAATCTGTCATCACCGATACCACCGTTTATCTGGGCGTATCCGGCAACATTCTGGAAGAAGACGAACGGAACTGCCGTGTACTGAAAGTCAACAACCCGATCCTCACCAATCTGGATATGATGAAGATCCGCGGCATGGACATTGACGGACTGAAAACCGCAGACATTTCCATGCTGTATACCAAGGACGTTTCTCTCCATGATGCCATTGAAAACCTGTATCAGCAGGCAGAGGAAGCACACGCCAAGGGTGCAACGATTCTGATTCTGACCGACCGTGGTGTCGATCACGACCACTTGGCGATCCCGTCGCTGCTGGCAGTGGCTGCACTGGAAACCTATCTGGTACGTACCAGAAAGAATACTGCAATTTCTCTGATCATCGAAACTGCAGAGCCTTGTGAAGTACATCATTTCGCAACCCTGCTGGGCTTCGGTGCAAGTGCAGTCAATCCGTATCTGGCACTGGATTCCCTGTATGACATGATTAACCGCGGTCTGGTGGATAAGGACTATTCGCAGGCAAGCAAGGCATATATTGACGCACTGGTTTCCGGTATCGTCAAGATCGCTTCGAAAATGGGTATCTCCACCATTCAGTCCTATCAGGGCTCCAAAATTTTCGAGGCACTGGGCATCAGCGAGAGCGTTATGAACGAGTATTTTCCGGATACGGTCAGCCGCGTGGGCGGTATCGATCTGGACGATATTGCAAAACGCAGCATGACCATGCACGAGAGCGCCTTTGACCCCAACGATCTGGGAATGGACGAGGGACTTCGCAGTGTGGGTTGGCACAAGGAACGGAGCAATCAGGAAGAACACCTGTACAATCCGGAAACCATTCACCTGCTCCAGCAGGCAACATGGCGGGACGATTACAATCTGTTCAAGCAGTATACCGCCTGTGTCAATGCCGAAGACCGACACATCACGCTCCGCAGCACGCTGGACTTCAAGTTCGCAGAGGACGGCGGCATTCCTATGGAGGAAGTGGAAAGCGTAGAATCCATTATGCGTCGCTTTAAGACGGGTGCGATGTCTTACGGTTCCATTTCACAGGAAGCCCACGAGTGCATGGCAATTGCCATGAACCGTATCGGCGGCAAGTCCAACAGCGGTGAGGGCGGCGAAGATCTGGAACGTATTGTCACCGCAGGCAGTGCTGTCGATAAGTGCTCGGCAATCAAGCAGGTGGCTTCCGGACGTTTCGGCGTTACCTCGAAGTATCTGACCTCCGCCAAGGAGATCCAGATCAAAATGGCACAGGGTGCAAAGCCTGGTGAGGGCGGACATCTGCCGGCAAAGAAAGTGTACCCATGGATCGCCAAGACCAGACATTCCACACCGGGTGTGGCTCTGATCTCACCGCCGCCGCACCACGATATTTACTCTATCGAAGATCTGGCACAGCTGATCTACGACCTGAAAAATGCCAACAAAAAGGCTCGTATCTCCGTGAAGCTGGTTTCTGAAGCCGGTGTCGGCACCATTGCAGCCGGCGTTGCCAAGGCTGGTGCAGGAGTCATCCTGATTTCCGGTTATGACGGCGGTACCGGTGCGGCTCCGGGCAGCTCCATTCACAATGCAGGTCTGCCGTGGGAACTGGGTCTGGCAGAAACACACCAGACGCTGATCCAGAACAATCTGCGTTCTAAGGTTGTCATTGAGGCAGACGGAAAAATGATGAGCGGACGTGACGTGGTCATTGCCGCAATGCTGGGTGCAGAAGAATACGGCTTCGCAACGGCTCCGCTGGTAACAATGGGCTGCGTGATGATGCGTGTCTGCAATCTGGATACCTGTCCGGTAGGCGTTGCCACACAGAATCCGGAACTGCGGAAACGTTTCCGCGGCAAGCCGGAATATGTCATCAACTTCATGCGGTTTATGGCACAGGAAATGCGGGAATACATGGCGAAGCTGGGAATCCACACTGTAGATGAACTGGTGGGACGTTCTGATCTGCTGGTACAGAAGCAGTATCCGGCAGGCACACACGAGAGCAAGATCGATATGTCTAATATCCTCACCAATCCCTATGCCAAGGAAGAAAGCGATGTCAAGATGCACTTCGTGCCGGAAGACGTTTTCGATTTCAAGCTGGATAAGACCATCGATGAAACCGTGATCATTCCGGAAATGAAAGAAGCACTGGCAAAGAAGCAGAAGAAAGAGATCCGTATCAATGTCAGCAACCTGAACCGTGCACTGGGCACGCTGTTCGGGGCAGAGATCACACGGAAATATTATAATACACTGGAAGACGACACCTTTGTGGTACACTGTACCGGTGCCGGCGGACAGAGCTTCGGTGCGTTCATTCCGAAGGGTCTGACACTGGCTCTGGAAGGGGACAGCAACGACTATTTCGGCAAGGGCTTGTCCGGCGGTAAGCTGGCAGTGTTCCCGCCCAAGGGTTCCAAGTTCAAGGAAGACGAAAACATCATCATCGGCAACGTGGCACTGTTCGGTGCGACCAGCGGTAAGGCATTCATCAACGGCGTGGCAGGCGAACGCTTCTGCGTCCGCAACTCCGGTGCTTCTGTCGTAGTAGAAGGTGTCGGTGAACACGGCTGTGAGTACATGACCGGCGGCTGTGCAGTCATTCTGGGCGAAGTGGGCAAGAACTTTGCCGCAGGTATGAGCGGCGGTATTGCCTATGTACTGGATCGGGAAAATGACTTGTACACCAAGCTGAACAAGTCGCTGGTAGGCTTCGGTGCAGTTACCAAGCCGGAAGATGTGGCACAGCTGAAAGGTCTGATCGAAGAACACGTGGCATGGACTGATTCCAAGCTGGGCAAGAAGATTTTGAAGAATTTCGACACCTACCTGCCGCACTTCAAGAAGATCGTACCCCATGATTATGCAAAGATGCTGGACAGCATTGCAGAATTTGAGGCAGAAGGCATGAGCCGTGAAGAAGCACAGATCGAGGCATTTTATGCCAACACGAGAAATTAACAGGAGGAGCTATCATGGGAAAATCAACTGGATTTCTCGAATATGAGAGAGTCGAAAATGCTGGACAGGAACCGCTGGAACGAATTAAGACCTATCGGGAATTTCATACCCCGCTTTCCGACGAAGAACGCCGGAAACAGGGTGCCCGCTGTATGGACTGCGGTGTCCCGTTCTGTCAGGCAGGCAAGCCGATCTTTGGCATGGTTTCCGGCTGCCCGCTGAATAACCTTTGTCCGGAGTGGAACGACATGGTCTACAACGGCTTCTGGGAAGAAGCTGCGGACCGGCTGCTGCTGACCAACTGTTTTCCGGAATTCACCTCCCGTGTTTGTCCGGCACTGTGTGAAAAGGCATGTACCTGCGGTCTGAACGGCGATCCGGTCACCGTCAAGGAAAATGAATACGCCATTATCGAAAAGGCATTTGCCAGCGGACACATCAAGGCAAATCCGCCGAAAGTCCGCACCGGCAAGCGTGTGGCAGTGGTCGGTTCCGGTCCGTCCGGTCTGGCGGCGGCATTGCAGCTGAACAAGCGTGGACATCATGTGACAGTATTCGAACGGGAAGACCGTGTAGGCGGTCTGCTGATGTACGGAATCCCGAACATGAAGCTGGAAAAAACTGTAGTACAGCGGCGTGTGGACATGATGCAGGAAGAGGGCGTAGAGTTCCGCACCAGCGTAGATGTGGGCAAGGACATTTCTGCGGAGCAGCTGCTGAAAGAGTATGATGCAGTCATTCTGGCGTGTGGTTCTTCGAATCCGAGAAACATCAACGCAGACGGTCGGGACGCAGACGGCATTTACTATGCGGTGGACTTCCTGAAAGCCACCACAAAGAGCCTGATCAACTCCAACCTGTCTGACGGTTACTATATCAGTGCCAAGTATAAGAATGTCATCGTCATCGGCGGCGGCGACACGGGTAATGACTGCGTCGGTACTGCCATTCGCCACGGCTGCAAGTCTGTGGTACAGCTGGAAATGATGCCGAAGTTGCCGGACACCCGTGCCGAAAGCAATCCGTGGCCGGAGTGGCCCCGTGTCTGCAAGACAGACTACGGTCAGGAAGAAGCCATTGCCGTATTTGGTCACGATCCGCGAATCTACCAGACAACGGTAAAGCGGTTCATCAAGGATGACAAGAATCACGTTCGTGCAGTGGAAACCATTAAGCTGCAATCTGTACACGATCCCAAGACCGGCAGAATGCGAATGGAAGAAATCGAGGGCAGCGAACAGATTCTGGACGCAGATCTGGTGCTGATCGCCGCAGGATTTCTGGGGGCACAGGCATATGTGACAGATGCATTCGGCGTGGAAACCACACCGCGAACCAATGTTTCCACCAAGATCGGTCACTACAGCACCAGCGTGGAAAAGGTGTTCACCGCAGGCGATATGCACCGCGGACAGTCGCTGGTAGTCTGGGCAATTCGTGAGGGCAGAGAAGCTGCCAAGGAAGTAGACCAGTACCTCATGGGCTACACCAATCTGAATTGATGTTATGGAAACACTGCATACAGTCTGCCTGCGGAATTTTTGTACAATCTACCGAAAAATCTGACTACGCATCTTACGCACAAGCTTTATGCAGTGCTTCCTTATTATTCTGACAATTCCAAGTTATTCATATACCCTTTGCAAAACAGGCTGCATTTCCGGAAACGGAGGTGCAGCCTGTTTTTCTTGGGAAACACTGCATTCTATCATGACAGGGAAAACCAGAACTCAAAAAACAGAAAAACTGCTCTTATCACAGAATGATTGTGATAAGAGCAGTTTTTGTAATTGTCGTACATGTACAGACAAGTGTGATCTTACTTTTTAGGCTTCTTTCCGAACAATGCTCCCAGTCCCTTTTTCATAGAGTTTGCAGTGTCGAAGATCATCGTTTTTGCGGCTTCGATATTCTGGGAATTGCTTACAGTAACTGAGTCCGCAACATATTCCGTGCCCTTTAACGCAGCAATCAGGCGGTTGATCATGTCCGCTGCCGGAATCATCAATTCCTTGCTGACCGGAAGCTGAATGACTGTGCCGTCAGTTTTGTGAAAGACGATATAGGTGAGCATCAGTTTCTTCACCGGCTCGCATTGGGAAATGGCGTTGAACTCGGTGAACTTTTCTTTTGTGGTGTAGATTCTTTTGTTGGTGATGAACAGCGTTTTGCCGTCGCCGACGATGTCCAAAACTCTGGCGTAATGGAAATAGCCGAGGATTACTTCGCCGGATGCCAGCTTGTCCTCTGCATAGTTCTGAACGGTGAAGTCCGCATCCCGTTCCAGCTTGCCGCCGTTGATCTTTTTGCATTCTTCCTCAAAGTCGATGTAATCTTCGCCTTCTTCATAGAAAGCATAGTTTTTGTCACCGTCGGTGGCATCGTCCTTTAAGTGCAGGTTCCGGATAACGTCGTGATATTCTGCCACATGCAGTCTGAGGAATCTTCTTCTCAAAATCAAGATGCAGTTTTCATCGTCAACATCGCTTTGCTCTCCGGTTGCAAACGTGTTGTTTCCGTTTTGGATGGACTTCCAGTTTTCTGTGATTTCCTCGAGGGACATTTCGTCGGCGATCCGCCCCAGTTCGAGAAAATGCTGCCGAAAGAGAATGCTTTTGGCGGCTTTGGAATCGCTGTAGTGGAAGCTTTTTTCCTTTGCGAAAATCTGCTCTTTCAGTTCCAGTGTGGATTCTAGTGTCCCGATATCGCCGTCCTTGTAAATTTTCATCAGGATACTTTCAATATGAGATGTCACATCAATATCCATGATTTTGGCAAGCTTTTGCAGTTCGCCGTTTTCATCGCTGAAAAAGTCCAGAATCGCTGTGTAAAAGTCGCTCGGATAGGGATCCAGAGCCAGTGCTTCTGTCAGATTTTCCATTCGCGTATCCGGTTCGCAGTCCTCGGCTTTTGCCTCCTGATACAGCTGTTCTGCACGCTCTGCATCTTCGTCGGAAATTGATTCATAGGTACACAGATTATTTTCCTGAAACAGGCTCATTTTTTGCTGGAACATTTGAAATACATCGATTCCCGCACCTCGTTTCAACGCATTCTGCACATGAATGTTGGAAAATACCCGATTGGATATTTTTTCTGCTGCATTAGACAAAGAAGAAACGTTTTTGATGTCGCCGTCTTCGTCCACTTGGACTAGCGAACTGAACATCGAACTATACGCGTAGGTAAAGAAGCATTTATTAAGGGGACCGACCAGACAATTGTAGACGATCGCATCTTCTTCCGAGTGTATTAGATTATCTCTTTCCTGTACTGCGAAATTTTCCATTGTCTGCACAAAGGGCAAAACTGCATCGGACACGTTGAACATAACGCCTTTGGAATTCGAGATCTTCTGTGCAGCTTCTTCCAGATATTCTCCTGTACAGCTCATAGAGAGGGCGATTTTCACCATCGTTTCCGTATCATAGTTTTCTGTGTCCACGCCCTGTTCCTGAAGCTCACTGAGAATACTTTCTGCCTCGGTGGTGATAACCTTCAGATATTCTGTGATGTAGCTGTTTCTGATGTCGATGAAGTGCTTGAACAAGCCGTAATCCAGAAATTCGTTTTTTACTTCGTTGAAAATAGCACCATATTCTTTCAGCTTGCCCAGCGTACCATCATCCTTGTTGCTTTTGTAGGTGGTTATCAACGCATTGCCGATCAGTGCACCTATATCGCCCTCTGTGGCTTCCGGAAGCTTCTCCTGCAGCATCTCTCGGGCTCCTGAAATTTTCCGGTCGTATTCCCGTTTGAGTTTGACATAATTCACTTTTTCATCAGAAAAAGTGAGTTCTTTCCCCAAAATACAAAATGTATTTTCCATATGCATCCTCCTTGAAAAAAATCCTAAGACAACGCCGTTCCAGAGAAAGTGTTTCCTTTATGCAACATTTCCCTAAGTTTGTGTGGTGTTATCTTTATTATAAACCACATAATTTCTATTGTCAAGTTGTTTTTCAACTTATCATTAACAAATGAACTTGCTTTCGAAATTTTTCAATCGTTTTCTGTGGTGCTGTTTTTAGGAAACACTGGATAAAGCTTGTGCGTAAGATGCGTCGTCAGATTTTTCGGCAGATTGCGTGCAAAGCCGTCAGGCGGGCTTTATTCCGTGTTTCCCTTGCATTCCTGTTTATCCCATGTGAGTACGCCTGTCCGGACAGCTTCCTCATAGCGGCTGATCTTATAGTTCAGCCGTTCCAGTGTCGTGTCGATCTGCTCCCGCTGTTCCAGCAGTGTTTCCCGCTGATCCAGCAGCAGCTGTAACCGTGCCGGAATGGTGTCATCGCCCTGCTGGCACAGCTTCACATACTCGATCATGACTTCCACCGGCAGTCCGGCATTTCGCATACAGAGGGCAAGCTCCACCCAGCCCAGATCTTCCGGCTGGTAGTTCCGGATACCGCTGGGGGTTCGGGTGACTTTGGGGATCATGCCCACCCGCTCATAATACCGCAGCGTATCCTGCGTGATATGATACTTTTCGCTGACTTCCTTAATGGTCAAGGGTTCTCACCTCCTGCAATTGTATTATAGCACTTGGAGTTGGCTCCAAGTCAATAGGGCTGTGCCGGAATTTACATTTTGTCTACAAATACAAAAAAGCAGCATTGCAACCAACTCTGCAATGCTGCCTTTATAATACCACGTTGTCACTGCATCGAATCGATCTTCCACAGACCGTTGTCCAGCACAATTTGTACCGTCAGCATATCCGCCGCACCGAAATTGTCGTACTGCATCGAAGCGGTAAACGAACTGTCGGTAGCATTGGAAATGGTCACCTGTTCCGGATCGATCCAGGTGAAGCCGCCACTGGTGGCATACTGTCTGCCGTAAAGTCCGCCGTTGGCATCGATGTACAGCGGCTTGTCTGTGCCGAGAATGGCAGCATGGCGGCTGTCGATCATCTTCTGTGTCAGAGAAGCTGTCATGTAGGCTTTCAGGTCGGCGGTGCTGCTGAACTGCGTTTTTGTCACTCTTTCATAGGTCACGCCGGACTTTGTCGTCTGTATGGTATCGGTTTCATCTTTCGGCAGGTTGCCGCTGCCGATCTAGTCGATGTAGTTCAACGCCCCGAACAGTGTCTTTGCCGCAGCCGCATATTCCGAAGTGTCTGCACCGGCTTCGGGAACTGTTGTCGTTTCCGCCGAAGTGGTTTCCGCAGTTTCCGTTGCGGCTTCCGTTTCTGCGGCAGAAGTTTCTGCTGTTTCCTCGGTGTTGCTCTCTGCGGCGGATTCTTCCGGTGATGCAGTTGTGGTTTCGGCAGTGTCCGAAGAAGACAGCGACGGAATCTCCCCTTCTGTACAGCCAGAAAAGCCGGTCAGCACCGCTGCTGTCAGCATTGCCGCAATCCAAATCGTGTTACGCTTTTTTCTCATGATCGATTCCATCCTTGGGAAAAACTACCGGCGAACCGGCAGTTTTCTTATGATGTTCTTTCAGTTTTTCATTCATCTGTTCGGCAGTTTTTTTATAGATCTGATAATTCAACGCCGATGTGAAAAGATACACTGCCGCACTCGTCAGGCACATTGCCAGAACTCCGACAACAGAAAGTTCGTACCAGCCGTACAGCCACCCGCATACCAGCACCCCCAGGGTAATCAGCACATAGTGTACTACCAGCCGCAGCATGCCTTCCCACTTCTCCATATCTTTCGGCGGCAGCACCAATTCTGTAACAGCACCTGCCAGCACGCCAATAGACAAAATTTCCGGCAGCACCATATAGGGAATCCAAAAGTGCAGGATCTCCCGATGTCCTGACAGACAGTAGACACCGTACCAGACAATGCAGGCGATCAAAGTACCTGTCGCAGATACCGTTGTAATGGAGAGAAACCGTTTGAATCTATTCTTCATCGCCGCACCTCACAACCCCAGCCGCTTTTTCACAGCGGGAACATACTGACGGGAGATCACGACTTTCTCCCCGTTTTGCAGGATCGCCTCAAACCGACCGCTGAACGACGGAGCAAACCGTTCCACCTTTGCCAGATTCAGAATCATCGACTTGGAAATGCGGATAAAATCCGTTCCGGCAAACCGCTGTTCCAGTTCGTAAAGTTTCTGCTTCAATTCCGACACCTCCGCTTTTTCATACGCATACACGCGATTGTCCACAGACTCAAAATAAAACACCGATGACGGACAGAGCACACTCAGGCTCCCGTCCTCGTGATAGCACATCAGTTTCTCGTCCTCCGCCTGTATCACACGCAGCAGTTCCAGCACACGTTCTGAAAGCTGATTGACGCGAACGATCAGTTCTTCTTCTCCGCCCTCCGGCGGCTTTTCAATGACAACTCTCATGGCAGTCTTTGTTTCCTTTCCGCAATCCCGTGCACCAAAATGTAGCACCCCAGCAACAGCAGAATTGTCAGGCACAGAAGCAGGTACATTTCCGGAACTGCAACTGTTTTTCCCGCAAATTCAGGATCACAGTCCAGTGCTTTTTGTATGCCGCGAACCACTTCTTCCGGTACGCCCTCGCTCTGCATCTGCTGTAACACGCCGCCCATGGCGTGATTTCGCATCAATGCAGTGGCATAGGTGCTTGGCAAAAAGGAAAGCACCTTTTGCAGACCGGTTCCAAAGCCGGAGATCGGCATGTATGCCCCGCAAATGAAACCGTAGCCGGCACTGACAATAGTACCCACCGCCGAGATCTGCCCCTGTGTACTCAGGAAAAAGTGAATCAGTGAGGAAAGTGCCGTTCCGAACAGCACCAGAAGCACCACATCGCCGGCAAGCCGCAGCACGTCGCCCCACGTATAGAACCAGCCCACCGCATGGACGTAGCCCAGACACAGCCCGAACGCCGCAAGGCAGACGATCAGAGAAGATGCTACCGTTGCCAGAAAATAGCTGACTGGCAGCACTGCCGGCTTCAGCGGAGCGATCAGCAGGTCTTTCCGTGCACCGGTGATCTTGTCCTGCACCATCAGCATATTGGAACAGAACGGCACTGTCACGCAGCACACTGCCAGAATCGATGACAGCAGCTGTGCCCCTACTGCCCCGTCGATCACCTGCCTGGAAAGAGAAAAGCCTTCCGGAAATCCCGCAGAAAAGTTGTCCCGATAGACATTCCCCAGAAACGTCACATACAGCACCAGCAAAATCGCCGGCGTAATCAGCGAGGTGAAAAACATCGCCTTGTCTTTAAAGTACAGCTTCACATTACGCAAAAACATGGCTTTCCACATTGTCGGCACCTCCCATATTTTTTCCTGTCACAGCAAGAAAGACATCGTCCATTCTGCCCTTGATGATTTCGTAATCCGTGAACAATTCCGGCTGCTGCAAAATCAGCTGTGTGGCTGTGCGGGTATCCGGCACGGCAATTTGCAACGCTGCCCCGACTTTTTCATAGGGCAGTCCCAGTGCTGCCACCGCGGATTCCTCTGCGTGATACAGTGTAATCGTATCGCCGGTGTAGCGGTTTTTCAGTTCCAGCGGCGTTCCCTCTGCCAGAATTCTGCCCTCGTCCAGAATGACCACATGGTCTGCATCGGTAGCCTCCTCCATGTAGTGGGTGGTGAGAAATACTGTCATGTGCTTTTTCTTTCGCAGTTCCCCGATCACCCGCCAGACAGATTTTCTGGTTTGAGGATCCAGCCCTGTGGTGGGTTCGTCCAGAATCAGCAGCTGCGGCTGGTGAAAAATCGCCCGTGCAATGTCGATTCGCCGCCGCTGTCCGCCGGAGAGCTTCCCCACGCTTCGTTTCAGCAGGAGCTTCAGCTCTAGCAGTTCGTCCAGTTCTATCAGACGTTTCTGAAATGTCCTGCCGGTAATGCCGTAGAGTGCCGCACGGATTTTCAGGTTGTCCAGCACCGAAAGCTGTTTATCCAGCACGGAATGCTGGAACACTACGCCAAGGCTCTGCCTGATCTGCGGCATGTCCTCCAGTGTATCCTTTCCCTGAATCCGCACGCTGCCGGCATCTTGCCGCAGCTGTCCGCACAGCATGGAAATGGTCGTGCTTTTTCCTGCCCCGTTGATGCCCAGAAACGCAAACAATTCCCCCTGTTTCACTTGCAGGGACAAGTCGTTCACTGCGTGCACAGTTCCGAAGCTTTTTTGTAAATGTTGTATCTCGATGCAGTTTTCCATCTTCACCGCCGCCTTCCTTTGAGATTTGTTTCAGCTGGTTGTCTTGATGCGATGTTGCCTTTAGGAAACACTGAATAAAGCCCGCCTGACGGCTTTGCACGCAATCTGCTTGCAG
>OGRU01000380.1_pt1 | contig 44138 bp, 46 predicted proteins | sample 1553541 | NCBI WGS metagenome assembly OGRU01 (sample SAMEA2580068, study PRJEB22360) | human gut metagenome | biome: human gut; feature: human-associated habitat; material: faeces | place: Denmark | collected 2008/2010
GAAAGCCTGTTTTTCTCTCACTATGATCCAGCGATTGCAGAGATGATGATAAAGCATCTAAGCTGTTTGGACTTGAGAAGCAGGATAATATAAAGGCTGTAGAAGTGGTTCCTTACAAAAATGATGGTATATATGGTCTTTACACTCATAACAGTGGCGTTATAACGATGTTTGGAGTTGGAGGTAAGGATGGTAAGGCATTTATGACTAAGGTGGCAAAGGATATGAAGAAAAAAGGCGAATGGTCTACCGATTCTCCGCTACACGCTTATCGCCACGAATTGGGTCAAGTCATTCAAGAACATCTATCTGCAAACGATACAGATTATGGCAAGAAGCTTAAAATAATAACTGAGCTAAGGCATAGTGTTTTTAACGACTTGACAAAAATATCCGAGAGTGATACAATCAAAGAAAAAACAAGGCTGCTTTCAACTTACGGTATAAACGAATTTGATGAAATAGATGAGTTTATTTCCGAAGGTATTGCAGAGTGGCTGAACGGTAAGCCTAGACAAACGGCGAAAAAAATAGTTGACATTTTATTAGGAAGAAGTTGATAATTTTATGCTGGTTGATTATCCTTATGAATGGAGAAATTATATGGTAAGAGGCAAAATCCGAACGTTTTGTTCTGATACACCCAAAGAAATAGTTGATAAAGCTAAGATTATCAACGAACACTTGTCGGAACATAATGTAAAACCATACTTTTACTTTGAGGATGAAGAAACATAAAGAAATTAAACACCCTTTCGGGGGTGTTTTTATTATGCTTAAAGGAGGAAACGTCATTACAGAGAAAGAAATAAGTGAACACTATGCAAAACATCTCAAAGTACTTGAAAGTGCTATTGAAAGAGATGTGGCCGAACTTAGTAAACAGATTATGGATACTATTTATCGACTTGGTGTTAGTTGTAGCCTATTCCCTTTTTAAACGATTAAAACAGCACTTTCACGGTGCTGTTTTTATATTACCCATTTTACAGAAAGGAAAATCATTATGGATGAAAAAATCACAACATCGGCAGCTGAAAATGCCGAAAACACAGCTCAGGCAGAACAGGCAGCTGCCCCCGCTCAGAGCAGCACACAGGACGGCACTGCCACGGAAGCTGTTACGCAGTCCGAACCGCAGGCTAAGCAGAAAGCCGAACCTTCCGGAAATTCAGAAACAGGAAAGGCTGACGGCGGAAAATCAGGCGGCGCAGAATCCCCCGGCGAAAACGACAACTCTCAGGAGGAAAACAAGCAGGAGATAGCCGAGCTTAATGGCAAGGTTCTGATATAACCTCTTTTCCGTGTCCTATTACGATGAAAAAAGCATTGATCAGACTACCGGTGACAGCAAACTAAAATTGTGAAATACAAATACAAAATGGCGATCACCAAACAGCGACCGCCTTAAATTTGTGTCATATTTGTGTCATACTTGTGTCATACACTGTATGATTTTTCGGTATTTTTCAGACTTATTCAGCACTAAACAGCGCATTACTAAGCCAAATCAATTACTTGAGCGCTTCCTCAACAGCAACTGCGCAAGCAACTGTAGCACCAACCATGGGGTTGTTACCCATACCGATAAGACCCATCATCTCAACGTGTGCAGGAACTGAAGAAGAACCTGCGAACTGAGCGTCAGAGTGCATACGACCCATTGTATCTGTCATACCGTATGAAGCAGGGCCTGCAGCCATGTTATCGGGGTGGAGTGTACGACCTGTACCGCCGCCTGATGCAACTGAGAAGTACTTCTTGCCCTTTTCAACACATTCCTTCTTGTATGTGCCTGCAACGGGGTGCTGGAAACGTGTGGGGTTAGTTGAGTTACCTGTGATAGAAACGTCAACGCCTTCCTTCCACATGATTGCAACGCCTTCTGTTACGTCGTTAGCGCCGTAGCAGTTAACCTTAGCACGAAGACCGTCAGAGTAAGACTTGCGGAATACTTCCTTAACCTCACCTGTGTAGTAATCCATCTCTGTTTCAACGTATGTGAAGCCGTTGATACGAGCGATGATCTGAGCGGCATCCTTACCTAAACCGTTAAGGATAACACGCAGTGGTTCCTTACGAACCTTGTTTGCCTTTTCAGCGATACCGATAGCGCCTTCTGCAGCTGCGAATGATTCGTGACCTGCAAGGAAGCAGAAGCACTTTGTATCTTCTTCAAGAAGCATCTTGCCTAAGTTACCGTGGCCAAGACCAACCTTACGCTGATCAGCAACTGAACCGGGGATGCAGAATGCCTGTAAGCCTTCGCCTATAGCAGCGGCAGCATCAGCTGCTCTCTTGCAGCCCTTCTTGATAGCGATAGCACAGCCTACTGTGTAAGCCCACTTAGCGTTTTCGAAGCAGATAGGCTGAATGCCTTCAACGAGCTTGTAGATGTCAAGACCCTTAGCCTTGCAGATTTCTGCACACTCTTCAACAGAGCCTATACCATAGTTCTTTAAAACAGCGAGAATCTGGGGTTCACGTCTGTCATATGATTCAAATAAAGCCATTGTTATTTCCTCCTTACTGCTTTCTGGGGTCGATGATCTTTACAGCATCGTTAACACGGCCGTACTGACCCTGTGCCTTTTCGAATGCTGTGTTAGCATCGTCACCGTTCTTGATGAATTCCATCATCTTGCCGAAGTTAACGAACTTGTAGCCGATAATCTCATCATCTTCATTGAGTGCAAGACCTGTAACATAACCGTCTGTCATTTCGAGGTAACGAGGACCCTTCTTGAGAGTACCGTACATTGTACCTACCTGTGAACGAAGGCCCTTACCGAGATCCTCAAGACCTGCACCGATTGCAAGACCGTCCTCTGAGAAAGCACTCTGGCTTCTGCCGTAAACGATCTGGAGGAAGAGTTCTCTCATTGCTGTGTTTATAGCGTCACAAACGAGGTCAGTATTAAGTGCCTCGAGAATTGTTCTGCCGGGAAGAATTTCAGCCGCCATAGCTGCAGAATGTGTCATACCTGAGCAACCGATAGTTTCAACGAGACATTCCTGGATAACGCCCTCTTTTACGTTAAGTGTCAGCTTGCAGCAGCCCTGCTGTGGAGCACACCAGCCGATACCGTGTGTAAAGCCTGAGATATCCTTGATTTCCTTAGCTTTTACCCACTTTGCTTCTTCTGGAATTGGAGCTGCACCGTGAGCAACGCCCTGAGCGATAGGGCACATTGTTTCAACTTCGTGAGAATAAACCATTATTTACATAACTCCTCTCAAATGATTTTGGTGTAAATGTTGTATATTACATACACTCATATTATAACGCATATTTCGCCATTTTGCAATAGTATTTTATGATTTTTAATATTTTTTTCTCATTCTGTGGTAATTATAACGCTGCTGAGAGGTGCGAGTCTGAGTGGCAGCTTATAGTTTGTGGTATAAAGACCGCTGTTTATGCAGTTTAAACCACTATAAATATCACGGTCAGAGTTGAGAAGCTCTTTGTAGGCTCCGTTTTGCTCAACCTTCAGGCTATAGTTCTGATAGCTTCCGGAAAAATTGAACACCATATAAAGCGTCTTGCCGGAAGGGTCGCTTCTGCGGTAGGCATAAATGCACTGATTTTTGTTGTCTGCGTCTATCCAGCGGAAAGATGTGGAATTATAGTCGGACTTATACAGTGCAGGCTGTTCGAGATAAAGCTTGTGGAGTGCTTTCACATACTCGTGTAATGAATCGTGTATAGGATATGTGAGCAAATTCCAGCCAAGCTCTTTTTCATCACGCCATTCAAGATATTCGCCAAGCTCGTTGCCCATGAAGTTGAGTTTCTTGCCAGGGTGAGTGAACTGGAAAGTATACAGTGCCCTTATGGTAGCAAACTGCTCCTGCTGACTGCCGAACACCTTATCCACCATGGTTTTCTTGCCGTGAACTACCTCGTCGTGGGAGTAAGGAAGAATGAAAAGGTCATTATAGAAATAACTCATGGAGAAAGTCATTTTATTGTGATGATTTCTGCGTTCAAAAGGCGGAGTCTTTATATAATTGATGGTATCGTTCATGAAACCCAGATCCCATTTATAGTCAAAGCCAAGACCGCCGAACTCAACAGGGGCAGTTACCTTTGTGTAGTTTGTGGAATCTTCTGCGAAAAGCATAACGTCAGGGTGCATTTTCTGAATGGCGTAATTAGTGTTCTTCAAGAACCATATACCGCTGTCGTTCACTGCGTCATCAGTGTGGCCGTGACGATATATAAGGTTTGCAACTGCGTCATATCTCAATCCGTCAACATGATATTTTTCTATCCAGAAATTAACTGAGGATTTTACGAAGCTCAGCACATGAGGCTTTGTGTAGTCAAACAGGGCAGTACCCCACTCGGAGTATCTGTCATATTCATTGTCGCTTTCAAAGAGGAAGCTTCCGTCATATATGTGCAGGGCATAGAAATCGCGGACAAAATGTACGGGTACAAAGTCCAGAATGATGCCGATATTTTCCGCATGACAAGCGTCTATGAACTTCATAAGCCCTCTAGGGTCGCCGTAACGGCTGGTTGCGGAGAAATATCCCGACACCTGATAGCCCCATGAGCCGTCATAAGGATATTCCGTCAGTGGCAGAAGCTCGATATGGGTATAGCCCATTTCCTTTACATAAGGTATGAGCAGGTCTATCATTTCTTCATAGGTGTAAAAGCGGTCGGTTTCTTCTTTTCCCTCTTTTATGCGCCACGAGCCGAAATGCACCTCATATATGTTCATAGGCTTTTCATAGCATTTGTCACGCTTTGAGAGCCATTCTTGGTCATTCCAGCTATAGCTGTCGATATCATACACCACAGACGCATTTTTCGGTCTTACCTCGCTGTACACCGCAAAAGGGTCTGAGCGGTAGTGCTTTTCAAGAGTAGGCGTTGTGATAACATACTGATAAATGTCACCCTCTTTTGCAGGGCGTTCAACGCTCCATACCCCACGTTCATCGCATTCCATAGGGATAATATCTCCATTAAGGCAAAGCTCTACCTTCTTTGCATGGGGCGCATAGGTGGAAAATCTTATGCCGTTCTCTATTTTTACTGCCCCCAGGGCTTCATACGCTCTACAGCTTTGACCATTTATAAATTCTGTGATGATATTGTTTTTCATGCCGTTTCCCCCTGTGAAAAATATGATAATGATAAAATATTTATAAAAAGTTATTGAAATTTCATAAATTTATGATATAATAAAAGTTGGCGCGAATTGTCTGCTTTTTTGACATTAATCCAGCTTAGTCTGATTTTTCCTCAAAAAAGACCTTTTGTCGTTATGAATCTGAAAGGAATGTAGTTAAATGTCAAGCTCTGCGATAACCAAAAGTGCTTTGTGTGATTCACTGAAAAAACTCTGCGAGCAAAAACCCTTTGATAAAATATCCATATCCGATATAACAGGTGAGTGCGGTCTTAACCGCCAGTCTTTTTATTACCATTTTCAGGATAAATATGAGCTTTTGAGCTATATCTATCTTCACGAGCTTTTCGCTGATATCACCAAAGGCGTAAACTACGACAACTGGTATGAGCGTCTTGAGGGATTTCTCGTAAATATGCTCAAAGACAAGCGCTTTTACTCAAACACGCTAAAAAGCAACGAAAAGATATTCGAGCATTATCTTTTCAGAAGTATGCACAAGCTGTTCATCAGATTTTTCTATCACGCTGTTGCTATAACCAGAAAGCGTTCCGATAAGGCGAAGTTCTTTGCCGATTTTTATTCTCATGGCTATTGCGGAATAATAATAGATTGGGCAACGGGCGGAATGAGAGAAACTCCACACGACATAATGCTGAAAATGCGTGAGCTTGCATACGAAAATGTTACCATTGGTGAGGGATTCAGACAGAACCTTTGACAAAAGTCACACAATCACTCTGTTATTTTATCATATTTTATGTAATAAGTGAATAGACAAACCCAAACATACGACAAAAAAAGCGACAGATTTAGATTTCTGTCGCTTTTATTTTTTCCTACTTTGAAGCTTTTGATTTTCTTCTGTCAATAATAACGAATGCTATGAATATCAGCAAGCCTGCCCCTGAGAGAACTATGCCCTTGTGGAGCAACGGTGCGGTAAAGGTTATCTTTATGCTGTGGCTGCCTTTTGGTATCTTGAAGCCAAGGAATGCAGTGTCGGTCTTTTCACACTGCACCTCTTTGCCGTCGATCTTAGCGGTGAAGCCGTCGGTATACGGAATGGAAATGGTGAAATAGCCGTCATTTTTAACGTCTATAGTGCCGTTTATCACATCTCCGTGAGAGGTCTTCTTGTCTATCATGAACGGGTCAACATCACGCACAAGGCTGTCTTTGTCGATGACATAACAGCGAACGTTGGTTATCTCATACTTGCCGTCAGAGAAATTCACCTTAACGCTGTCTGCACTATAGTCCTGACCTGTGGTTATGACATATTCAAAACGTCTGTTATTATTGTAATACTTCCAATCAGGTGCAGTGAGCTTGTTTTTATTGCCGTTTATGGACACCCAAGCGTCCTTTCTGCCACCCTTTATATCATTGTTCACATTGAAAGATACAAACATTATCTCATTGTTCGTGAGCGTTTCGGGAAGCGTTATCTCCTGAGTGAAAGGCTTTTTAGCGTCAATGGTGTATTTTCCCCATTCACGCTTTATCTGGTCGCACTCTGTAAAGTTGATGGAGCGTACCTTTTTGATATCAGATGAAAATGACTTTTCCGTCTTATCCTCAACTATTATATTATTGAAAAGAGCTTCCACTGAGTAAGGATAATTCAGGGAATTATATTCTTTTCTGCCGATAAGAGCATTGGTAGCATATCCGAAAGGCAGAACGTCATTGTTTTCATAAAGTGAAAGGCTTCCGCTCTCTTTTATCTTCTTGTAGCCTGACACTGCCTTTACCGGGTCGTCAGTGATAAGATATCTGTTTGAAAAATACATATCTGCAATAAGGCTTCGTGTCTGAGTGGTCAGGGAAGTGTTGCGGTATGAATTTTCGTTGTATATCTCGCTGTAATAAAATTTGTTGTAATCTTTATTGTGCAGTGAGGAATATATTGACATGGTGTAATAATCTGCATTATATATCATGTTCACTGTGTTCACTTCGTCAACGCAGTTTGAAGTTCTCGATATCTCCTCTTGCGAGCCGACATAATCTGCAAGTGTATTCATATCACTGCTGTTATCATATTCAAGCTCTCTTAAAGGCACAAGCTCGTCTGCAAAGTTTGCATATACTGTGGATACCACGAGGCAAAGGGACATTCCTATATTAAGTATGAATTCTTTTTTGCAACGTCTGTATACAAACAGGCTCGACATAAGCACAACAAAGTCAGCGATAATATAAAACTCCACTTTTTTGGTGGTTTTGAACCAGAAAACTCCTGCCAATGCAACTAAAAGGGTTATCACTGCAAGTGGTTTAAGCTTTAGCTTTCCTCTTATTATATCAAAATAGGTGTGTCCGAAAAGGAGCATACCAAGAGGAAGGAAAGGTATAAGAACTTTCGGGTCAACATACAGTGTGCCGTTTAACATATAGACTATTATAGGGCAGGTGGCTATTACCATCATAACGATCCCGAGAAATCTTCTATAGCGTTGTTTTGAGAACACCGCCGATATTATGCTAAGCACTGTGAAAAGGCAAAGTCCCATTGAGTAGTGATAATAGAGCAGGAATTTCAAGTTTACACCTGGTATGAACGACTTGAGATCAACATGGCTGTTGCCTGCCTCTCTGCCGGAGAGCATACAGTGCAGTGTCGGCAGGATAAGTACGCACGCCATTATCACTGCCAGGATAAGCCTGAAAGCGAATGCTGTTCCGTCTTTGCAGAACTTCTTGAAAGTTGGCTTTTCATTTATTTTCAGCCAGCGATAAACGCCATACACTGCCATTGCCGCAAGACCCGACACTGCAAAGAAATAGCTTGTCATGAGCATCAAAAATGCCCAAAGCGTCACCATGTATTTTCTCTTGCCCTCAAAATAATCCTCGATAGCCATAAAACCTAAAAGCAGGAACGGCATATAATTCACGAACATTATGTGCCTGTGACTGTGGAAGATAAGGGGTGCTGAAAAGAGAAACACAAAGCTCAGTGCAAACGCTGTGTTGTCTGTGAATTTCTGACGCATCCATATATAGAATATCCACAGGCTTGCTATAATGCCTATTATGGATACTATCTGTATATAGGTGGACATTTTCACAAAGGGCAGAAGATAAGAAAAAAGTATTAAAGGCGAATAAAGCCCATAATATGACAGATTATAGATGTTCTCACCACAACCTATGTTCGGGGCGAAGGAGGGAAAAAAGTCACCTGTTTTGTAAAAGAGCTTTCTGAAATAATCAGGGATAGCATAGTGCTGTCCGCCCCAATCAAGCTCAGAGCCATAGGCGTATTTAAACCTTGTGAGCGCAAGGACAAACAGAAGATATATCCCCGTAAGCACACAAAGATGTATTATATTTTTCTTACTGAGCTTCATTCACAGCCACTCCCAGCGCAGTTGCAGTTTGTTTTTTCATTTCAGGGTGTTCGCTGTAGCGTTTATACAGCGTCCAATCCTCATAATAAGCCATATGCCACAGCTTGTTTACAGTTTTCTTTTGAGAGGTATACATATCCGCAAGCTTTTTCTTGAACTCGTATCTCTCTTTTGATATCTTTGGCAAAGTGTTGCCCACCACTTTCAGACGGCTAGCCTTGTAATACTTGCCAAAGCAGTAAAGGTCGCACTGGATATCGTTCTTATCGTATATCTCAGTGACGTAATTATGCACGTTTACATGGTGGATATGACCATATTCGCCTTTTTGATTATGCACAGCTATAAGCTTCCAATCCTTGCAGGTCATTATCTTTTCAAGGTCAGATTCGATACCGTCCTTAACAAGCGCCCAATCGTCACGCTTACCCCTGACTTTATCAGGATATTCAAGCATTATACACTCGTTGCCCGAGGCAGTCACCACGTCCTTGAACTCCTGAGAACGCACCTTATTTCTTCCGTTTGTTACACACACAACAAGATAGCCTTTATCATAAAGATGTCCTCCGCCCCAAAGCACTTCGTCATCAGGGTGAGCCACTATCATAAGCTTATCAGCCTTTGATGACGAAGCAAGCTGTAACTGTATGGCGGATATAGGCGCAACGTCATAAGCCTGATTAACAGTATCTCTTATGTGTCTTTCATAGCCTAAAAACCACAGTGTGCCTATAAAAATGACTATTGCCAGAATTATTGCTGTTTCCTTTATATGCCGTCTTGTAAATCTGAGCATAAAAATGCCCGCACCCTTGCAGGATCTCTTCTGCGAGATACGGGCGTTCACCTCTTTCTTTATTACTTGTTGTTCACATAGTCTATAAATCTTTCAAATGCAGCTTTTCCGTCTTTGTTTCTCTTATAAACGCCTGCATGTTCAAGCACCTTTGCGAACACGATGCCTATTTCTTTCTGCAAGACCTCGTGAACGTTCTCGGCTGTTATATTGTTTTTCTTTGATATCTCCTCAGCCCAGTCAGCGTGCTTTTCTATCAGCTTGTCACGGCGTACACCCGCTGTTCCCTCTGTGACCAGAACCTGAGCAAGCTTCTCCATTTCGCCTTTAAGTCTTGACGGAAGCACTGCAAGACCCATTACTTCGATAAGACCGATATTTTCTTTCTTTATATGATGAAGCTCCTGATGGGGGTGATAAACGCCAAGAGGATATTCCTCGGTTGTGATGTTGTTTCTAAGCACAAGGTCAAGCTCATATCTGCCGTTTCTCATTCTTGCGATAGGGGTGATAGTGTTGTGCGGCTCACCTTCAGTTTCAGCGTAAATGAACGCTTCTTCGTCGGTGTAGCCCCTCCAGGCTTTGAGTATCTTGTCAGCAAGGTCAACGAGAGCGTTTTTGTCCTCGCTGTTTATTCTGATAACTGACATAGGCCATTTAACGATGCCAGCGTCAACGTTCTCAAAGCCCTTGAAAACTATCTTTTCTTCAACAGGGGCTTTCGCCATTGCAAAAGTATAATGACCACCCTGAAAATGTTCGTGCGAAAGGATAGATCCGCCAACGATAGGCAGGTCAGCGTTTGAACCTATGAAATAGTGCGGAAACTGTCTAACAAAGTCAAAAAGCTTCTCAAATGCCGAACGGTCTATTACCATAGGAGTATGCTTCTTATTGAAAAGGATACAATGCTCGTTGTAATAAACATATGGGGAATACTGAAGTCCCCAGTCTGTGCCGTTTATTTTAAGGGATATAACACGGTGGTTCTGTCTTGCAGGGGAGTTCACTCGTCCTGCATATCCCACGTTCTCATAGCACAGCAGGCACTTAGGATATCCCGACTGCTTTGCAAGCTTTGCCGCCGCAATGGCTTTCGGGTCTTTTTCAGGCTTGGAAAGATTGATAGTTATATCAAGGTCGCCGTACTCGGTTGGAGCTATCCAGCGCATATCCTTCTTTACTCTGTATCTTCTTATGTAGTCCGTGTCCTGCGAAAGCTTGTAGAAATAGTCAGTTGCGACCTTTGCAGACTGGTGGTTGTAAAGTCCCCAGAACTTTGTGTCTACCTCTGACGGCCTTGGAGTAAGAAGCCCCATGAGTTTTGTGTCGAAAAGATCTCTGTATACAATAGAATTTTCTGTAAGGCCCTTTTCCACAGCGTAATCGAGAAGCTCTTTGAGAGTGCTTTCAAGGTCAACGTCAGAAAACTCCTCCGCTGGTTCGTCATATTCCTCAAGGTCAAGGGCTTCAAGGAGCCTGTTTGTAGTATAAACTCTGTCACTCTCCTCAATAAGTCCGCTTTCCAGACCATATGTTACAAGCTTTTTAATGCTTTCAAATATCATGTTATAGATCCCCTTTTGTACAAAAGTATGAGTGGTAACCCCCTCAGCCAGCATCTATTATTATAGACCATTGCTTATTCTTTGTCAACCGACAGACAGGCTAATTAAGATACTTTTAAGCATTTGAAAAGCGTAATAAGAATATTTTAAGATTATTTTGTAGAGGACGCCAGCCCCTACATTTAATGCTATGAAAAACGATCTAGCATCGAATATTAACAAATTGTTAAATCAGCAATTGCCCTATTGACAAAAGCGGGAAGTATGGGTATAATAAAAACAATATGATAAAGGCGTTGACAGGAACAAAAGCAAAGTTCTGACATTACAGAGAACCGTCGGTGGGTGCAAGACGGTATGCGGAATTTGTGATAACTCGTCCCCGAGCCTGAACGGTGAAATCTTATTAGCCGCTCACGGGTTCTCCCGTTATAGAGATACGCATTGATAGATGCGGCTGAGATATGCGGTGTGAGCCGTATATGAATGAGAGTGGTAACACGGCAAAGCTCGTCTCTCCTTTTTGGTAGGAGTGGCGATTTTTTTTATGCCCTTTTCCACATCACTATCAAAATAATTATCGGCTTTATATTTATAAGGAGGATCTGACATGAAAAACGTAGAAAAGTATGAGAGAGGCTATTATATGCCTCCTGTAAAGTGCATGAAGTGGGCTGAAAAAGAGTATGTTGACCACGCACCAGCATGGTGTTCTGTTGACCTGAGAGACGGAAATCAGGCTCTTATCATTCCTATGAGCCTTGAAGAAAAGCTGGAGTTTTTCACAAAGCTCGTTGAGATAGGCTTTAAGGAGATAGAGATAGGTTTCCCTGCCGCCTCTGAAACAGAGTATGAGTTCTGCCGCACACTTATTGAGAAGAACATGATACCTGATGATGTTACTATTCAGGTGCTTACACAGTCAAGAGAGCATATCATAAAGAAAACATTTGAAGCTATCGACGGCGCAAAGAACGCTGTTGTCCACCTTTATAACTCAACATCTGTTGCACAGAGAGAGCAGGTTTTCCGAAAGTCTAAGGAAGAGATAATAAAGATAGCTACAGACGGTGCAAAGCTCTGTAACGAGTATAAGAAGCACGCAAAGGGCAATATCGTATTCGAGTATTCTCCTGAGAGCTTCACAGGCACAGAGCCTGAGTTTGCAAGAGATATCTGCAACGCTGTTATCGACATCTGGCAGCCTGCACCTGATAACAAGGTCATCATCAACCTGCCTGTAACAGTTGAAATGTCAATGCCTCATGTTTATGCTCAGCAGGTAGAGTATATGTGCGACACTCTTCACAACAGAGAGAACGTTATAGTTTCACTTCACCCACATAATGACAGAGGCTGTGCAGTGGCAGACTGCGAAATGGGTCTGCTTGCAGGTGCTGACAGAATAGAGGGTACTTGTTTCGGCAATGGTGAGAGAACAGGCAATGCCGATATCGTTACTATCGCACTTAATATGTACACTCACGGAGTTGACCCTAAGCTGGACTTCTCAGATATGCCTGCACTGGTAGAACTTTACGAGAGAGTTACAAGAATGAAGGTTTATGACAGAAGCCCATATTCAGGCGCACTTGTATTCGCTGCATTCTCAGGCTCACATCAGGACGCTATCGCAAAGGGCATGAACTGGAGAAAAGAAAAGAGCTGTGACAAGTGGACAGTTCCTTATCTTCCTATCGACCCACATGATGTTGGAAGAGAGTATGACGGTGACGTTATCAGAATAAACTCGCAATCAGGCAAGGGAGGAATTGGCTTTATCCTCCAAAATCAGTTCGGCTATGATCTTCCAAAGAAGATGAGAGAGGACTTTGGCTACAAGGTAAAGGCTGTTTCAGACCACAAGCACAAAGAGCTTATGCCTAACGAGGTTTACAAGATATTCAAGGACGAGTACCTCAACAAGTGCGCACTTATTGACATTCCTGAGGCACACTATGTTCAGAAGCAGAACGGCACTATCTGCGCCGCTATCACAGCTTCAGTAAACGGCGTAACAGACGATCATACAGCAGAGGGCAACGGACGTCTTGACGCTGTGGCAAATGCTATCAAGCAGGCTTTGAACTTTGATTTTACCGTTGAAACATACACAGAACACGCTCTTGAAAGAAAGTCAACATCTGAGGCTGTTTCGTATGTTGGAATTTCCTGCGGTGATAAGATGTATTGGGGCGTCGGCAGACACTCAGATATCATCGTATCTTCTATCAAGGGTCTTGTTTCAGCTATCAACAACGCTTTTGCAGATAAGAAGTAATGAATAAAAATTTAAGGGACAGGCGAAAGTCTGTCCTTTTTTTTGTACAAAAAATGCAGCCATATAGAATATGACCGCATTGTATATCATTTCTTTTTTCTTCTGAAAAGCCTTTTGAGCCAGCCTAAAAAGCCCTTTTTCTCCTTTTCAGGCTCGACAGCCTTGGCATCATTAACAGGAGCAGGCTTTGGTGCATTGGCGTATGCTTCAGCGTAAAATCTGCTTTGTGCGTCAATAGCGATATCTCCACGCTCTGCACGGACATATTTTCCGTCAGGCTGCATTATCCTTGCTTTTACGTTGTCCTGCATCTGGGTGTCAAAAATATCGAGGACACGTTTTTTTACTTCTTCACTGAGGATAGGTGCGGCGACCTCAACTCGCCTTGTGGTGTTTCTTGTCATATAGTCTGCGCTGGATATGTATACCTTTTTGCGAACACCTGTGCCGAAAATATATATCCTTGCGTGTTCAAGATATCTGCCCACTATTGAGCGTATCTGCACATTGTCAGTAACGCCCTCCACGCCTGCAACAAGGCAGGATATACCTCTTATAACAAGCTCTACCTTCACGCCTGCCTGAGAACATTCTATTATCTTGTCCATAAGCACCTTATCAGTAAGAGAATTGAGCTTTGCGGCAACATAGCCCTCACCGCCTGCTCTTGCAATGCTTATCTCATTATCCATAAGCTCCACTACCTTATTTTGCAGACAGTGGGGAGCGACCATAAGTGCCTTTGAGCTTTCCACAAGCTCGCCCATTGACAGCGTTCTGAACACCTCGCAAGCGTCCTGAGCAATGTCATTGTTTGATGTCATAAGGCAAAGGTCTGTGTAAAGCCCTGCGGTCTTTTCGTTGTAGTTTCCTGTACCCACCTGAACAGTGTACTTTACGCTGTCGCCAACTTTTCTTGTAATAAGACAAAGCTTTGAATGGACTTTAAGTCCCTGCGGACCATACATTACATGACAGCCTGACTCCTCGAGAAGCTTTGACCAGCCTATATTGTTTTCCTCATCAAAACGTGCCCTCAGCTCCACAAGCACAAGCACGTCCTTGCCATTTTCTGCGGCGTTGCACAACGCCTTTATGACCTTGGAGTTCTTCGCCACACGATACAAAGTCATTTTGACAGACGTAACGCTATCATCCTTTGCCGCCTCGTCAAGCAGCCTGATAAAAGGCTTTATGGACTCATAAGGATAGTGCAGAAAAAGATCCTTTTCGTCTACCTGCTCTATCATTGACCTTGACGGGTCTATCATCGCAGAGGGCTGAGGCTCCTGCTTCGGGAAGAAAAGCTCTTTTCTGTCTGCCGCCTTGTCAAACACAGCGAACACATAGGACATATCAAGGGGAGTTTTCTCCACAAAGACTTGCTTTTCGGAAAGCTCCAACCTTGAAAGCAGTTCGTTCAGCACAGTGTCGGATATTTGCTTTGAAAGCTGCAATCTCACAGGACAAAGGCGTTTACGCTTGTTGATAAGCTCAGACATATTTTGTCTGAAATCAAGTTCCGAGTCAAAGCCCTCGTCAACGTCAATGTCGGCGTTTCGTGTCACTCTCATAAGAGCCTTTTCTTCTATTTTATAGCCCTCAAATGCCTTGTCGGCATAATGGAGAATAAGCTCCTCTACAAGGATATAGCTTATGCACCCCTCGTCATCAGGAAGAAAGATCACACGCTGGAATTTCTCGTTACAGCTAACTATACCCACTGTGACGGCAGATTTTGAAGCGAGTTTTGCAACCGCATAAATACTTTGATTTGCAAGAAACGGGAAAGGGTGTCTTTTATCGATAATAAAGGCGTTAAGAAACGGCTTGACCTCATAGGCATAATAAGCTTCAAGAAATTTCTTATCTTGTTCAGTGAGAGCCTTTATGTTTTTATGTACTATATTTTTAAGCTCCAGTTCCTCGCAGATAGCTTTGTATGTCTTATCTTTTATTGGTATAAGCTCATGAACACGCTCAAATATTGCAGAAAGCTGTTCAGATGGACGCATTTTGGACTTGTTGTCTTTATGATCGTCGTCCACAAGCGAGGAATCATAGAGCGAGCCCACACGCACCCTAAAAAACTCGTCAAGATTGCTTGCAAATATCGACTGAAAAAGCAATCTTTCAAGAAGCGGTGTAGCACTGTCCTGAGCTTCTTCAAGAACTCTCTCGTTAAATTTAAGCCATGATAACTCTCTGTTATCGTAGACCTTGTTATTCATATTCTTATTTCTCCTAACTCCTATCGTAAGAAAGGCATCTTATATCATACTGTATTATTATACCGCCAAACGAATATGATGTCAATGCAGGTGCCGTAAAAAGCTTGTAAAATCGCCATAAAACAAAAAAACTCCCGCCCGAAGGCAGGAGCAGGTCATCTTGAAGATCAGATCCCGATATATTCCTTAGCGGTCTGGCATATATTTGCACAGTTATTCGCAAGGACGCTGTTGTCTTGTGGCAGATTCGGCAACATGACAAGCCAAAAAAGAATGAACACCATTATAAGCATAAGCGTAGCACCAGTCAAAAGTATCAAAGCGGCTGAACGCTTTGATTTCAGTGTTGTATGTACGTCGCTGCACACTTTCTCGGCGGGCTGTGCATTTTCTTTTTCCTCGTTAGGAATACGTTTTTCTTGCTCTTTTTTACACTCAGTACACAACATATACTTTAAACCTCCATAATCTATTTTTACTTCATTAACTATTATACCACATTCTTACCGTCTTGTGTTAAGCTGGCAGCTATAATTTACAGAAATTTCGACTGAACTTTTTGTAAATTGGTAAAATTCTAAAACTTGCCATGTGCATATAATCTATCTTCATCAACAAAACCCCTAAAAGAATAACTTAACAAAATCAAATATTGATATATTTCTGCTATTGACAAATGAGAAGCGTATGTTATAATTACTGTGTGTGGAAGAATCAACGAAAATACGTTGTAATTAGCTTTATGTGGAGGAAGTAAAAATGGTAGACAATGTACGTCGTGAATGTATCATGTCAATGTATGAGATATACCCTCTCAGCAGAAAATTGGTATTTGATACGTTTGATAAGAAAAAGTATGATATAACAAGAACTCAGCAGATAATAATGCTGTCACTATGTATTGAGGGAACGCTCACAATGTCACAGCTTGCAAGCAAGATAAACACTTCTAATGAGCAGGCAACAAGGGCTGTGGCACAGCTTGTTGACAAGGGCTTTGTTATCAGAATGCAAAACCCAGATAATCGCAGAGTTATCAACATCAGACTCACTGACGAAGCTATGCGCTTTATGGAAAAGATGAAAAACGAGATACTTGATGATATACTTGGTAAATTTTCCGGTGTTTCAGATAGTGATATGAAAAAAATGAAGGACGCTCTTGTATTTATAAATAGTATACTTAAAAAGGTGCTTAAATAGGAGGCTGTTATGACAAAGGCGAAGAAGATAGTCAGCCGTTGCGAAAGCTGTGTGAATTACGTTTTTGATGAGGATTGTGAATGTTACTGCTGCATGGTAGATCTTGACGAGGACGAAGCATACAGATCAATGAGCGACAGCGAATATAGCTGTCCTTATTACAGGCTTGATGATGAATATGCTGTTGTGAGAAAGCAAAATTGATGATAGATCGGTGAATACATGAAATTTGCCGATTTTTCTTTGCTTTGTTGAACGTGTAAAGTTCGAAAGCTTGTCGATGTAGCTATGTAAAGCTTATTTGCTTTGCAGTGAACATTTGTCGTTAAATAAGGATCGATATGGGGCTGAATTAATATTTGGCTAATAATTGAAAGTTATTTATCAAAGTTTACAAAATATTAATAAATACAGTATTAGTATACAATGTTAAAATATTGACTATGCAGGCTGCTATAATCAAAATAGGAAAGATTTTTTGGGGGAAAGTTGCAATTAGCGTAAAAACGCAGGTTTTATATTGTTTCATGTCCAAGGCTAATAAATATGCCGTTTTATCATCTGCCGGCACTGTGAAAATGATAAATCAATATTGTGCGAACTATCAGTATATTTATATGTAATAAAATACAGATATGATATATTGTGGGATTGACAAATGGAAAATCAAGTGATATAATACTTGTAATTATATAGGCATATTGCGTCGGAGGTGAGGCTTTTGAAGGATAAGGCGCTTGAAAAATTGTCGAAAAATGAGTTGCTCGAGTTAATGCTTTATCTGCGAAAAGAATATGATAAGCTTAACGCAGAGAATGAAAAGCTTCTTCAAAAGCTTGAAGATAAAAAAAGTATCACTGACCGACTTGACAGGCTGGAGCGGCAGGTAGCTGCACTGACAGGTCACAAGCTGGTTGTTGATCAGCCGGTAGTGGAGGAAGATCATGGCGGCAGATAGCAAGAACGAGGTGTTAAAAAAACCTGAGCTTCCTGATGCCCAGACACTTGAGCGGGTGGTAAAAAAGCATCATGAAAGGCGGGAATATCTGAGGATACTCCGCAGCACCGTGGCGTCGCTTCTTGTTGTGGCAGCGGCAGCAGTGATCATATCAATGTTATTTTTGCCTGTTTTGAGAGTAACGGGTACAAGTATGACGCCGACTTTGCATGACGACGAGCTGGTGGTGTGCAGAAAGCGTGGAAGCTTTCAGAAGGGCGATATAGTTGCGTTCTATTACAATAATAAGATACTGTTGAAACGTGTTATCGCTACAGCAGGAGATGTGGTGGATATCAAGGAGGACGGTACTGTTATCGTCAACGGAAAAACCTTGAATGAGCCGTATGTTGACGGCAAAGCTCTGGGAGAATGTGATATTGAGTTGCCTTATCAGGTGCCTGACGAGAGAATATTCGTTATGGGCGACCACAGATCTACGTCTGTTGACAGCCGTACAAAGAGGATAGGCTGTATTGCTGAGGAAGCAGTGCTTGGAAAGGTCTCACTGAGGATATATCCTTTTAAAAGGATAGGCACAGTGGACTAGCGTTTATTATAAATAGTGTATATTCGGAGGGAGTGATCCGTTTTGCAGAATTTTAACGGTAAAGTTCGGCAATATCTAAAAGAAAATGAAAGGAAAAAACGCAGCCGCTTGTTCGGTGTGGTGCTGTCTGTAGTTATGACAGTGTCAGTGCTGGCAAGTCTTGTTATGCCTGCAATAAGTGCCACTGAGGGTACTTCCGTGGCAGGTGGAGATGTTTCCTATAACGGCGGAAGCTATTCTTATAAGGATGCGAATAGCGTCACTATAAAATCCTATGATGCGGTCGGTTCAGGAAAAGACCAATCTAAAAAGATCGAATTCAATGTGGAATTTAATTTTGACAAGGGCGAAATGACCAATAGGTATATTTATTTCCCTATCGACGATAATGTTAGCCTGCCCGAGGGCGGTATACCGTCAGGCGGAAACTGGGGCAATGTCGAGGATACTAACTTCCTTGAAGGTAATCAAATTTCAGGTAAGTACAGAGTCGACGAGATAGATGGAAAGAAGTATCTTTTTATTGAGTTTGACGAGCGATATCAACAGAAAAATGAGAAGGACGCTATAAGCGGTAAGGCAAGCTTTGAGGGTAATGTAAAGCGTAAGGATACAGATACAGGTGATAAGACCACTGTTGAGATAGGCGGTCAGACGGTTGAAATAGACGGTTTTACTCCGCTCACTATGTCTGCCATAAAGGACGCAAGCGAAACTGCTGACGGAGTTAGGTGGACTATCACAGTTGACAATCCTGCAAAGAAGCCTCTTGACAGGATCGAGGACGAGCTTTTTAAGGATGCTGTTGACGGAAGCTTCACTGTTTCACCTGAGGGTGCAGGAAGCTATGACGCGTCAAGCGGAAAGTTTGTTTTCAGCGATGGATTCAGCGAAGAAAATGTTACCATAAGCTACACGACCCCATATCCTACAAGCGACCCGAATTTCGTTATGTCAGGTAAGGTGGAAAACAAATCCACCACATATGATAAAGACGGAAATGGAGTAAAAGCAGATAAAACTATTTATTCTGAGTCAAAGAAGGATAAGATCTCAAAAACAGGCAAGAATGTTGACTACGACAATAACGAAGTCACATGGGAAATTGTTGTAAGCAACCCTAGCGGTGCAGACCTCAAGGGCTATCACCTTTATGATGAAGCATTCCCTGATGCAAAGCAAGGAAGCTTTGCACTTAAAGCTGATGATGGTTCAGATGTAAAGTACACACTTAATGGAAACACGCTTACGTTTGACGATAAAACAACAGCGTCAAAAATTACTATCGAGTATGTGACAGCTATCGATCCTGACAAGGCGGAAACTACAAATACAGTTAAAATGCAAAGACCTGATAAAAGCCAACCACGGTCTGATATCACATCAAGTGAAACTGTTTATAATAGGTATCAGATATCAAAAAGTGGTTGGATAGATAATAACACGTTAGGTATACTCAAATGGGAAGTAACTGTTAAATGTAATGACAAAAATTCTACCCTTAAAGGCAAGACAATAACTGATAATATGCTTAAAGCAGGACAGATTGTCAGCATAAAGGTTGGAAATGATACCTTTGATGCAACAGTTGCAAGTGACGGTGAGCTTGTTTTGCCTGACAGAATAGGTGACAATAACGAGGTAGTTATTTCCTATGAAACAAAGGTTGCCGACTATGATCTTGGCGACCCTGACAGCAATGGAAATTATGCAGTGAAAAATACTGCAGGTATTGACGGATTCCATTCTGACAAGACAGTTTATTATAAGCCTGTAAACGAGAAGTCAAAAACAGTTCTTGACATTTCTCAGGACGGAAGCAGTGTTACATATAAGTGGCAGGTAGAGGTCAAGCAGACAAACGGTTCCTTTAGGGGCAAGACTATAAGCGATATAATGAACGCTACGTCAAATGATGGCAAGTCAATAAAGAGCGTTCTTGACACTGATTCCATTATCATGTATGTTCAGAGAAATGGAACAGGAAGCTATGAACCGCTTGACAGTTCAAATTACACTGTAGTACCTAATGACGACAACACTTCGTTTGAGATAAAGTTCAATGATAGTGAAGAATTTGACAATATAAACCTTGTGCAGATACAGTATAGCAGTACCGTAGATGTAACAGGTCTTGACGAAGGTACTATTATAAATGTAAATAACAAGGCTACTTATAAAGGTGAAATATTCGAGCCTAGTGCAGATAAGACTAAGTTTACTATAGGCGACAGCTCCAAAGCGCCTTATGAAAAGTATGACGCTGCAAGCAGTGTAGCAGGCGACACAGTGCATGATCTTAGCAGCCTGCCTGTTGTTACTGTAAATGGTGTTGAGTATTACAGGTTTGATTGGCGGCTTGATATCAACAAGGACGGCACTTATAAGCGTAACGATAATGTCGAGATCGTGGACACGCTTCCGGCGGGAATGATATTCTACGAGAACAAGGATTATCTCAAGTATTCATTTGGAAATAGTTCTGATAAGTATGATTTTGCACAAACAAATCAGTTTGAATATTTCTATGATAAGACAGCCAATACAGTAACTTTCAAGACTGCATGGAATCAGCAGGACGCTTGGACAGCTTACTACAGTACACTTGTAAAGGTCGATGATGTTAAGAATGGTGTTTACAAGAATGGTACTGCAGCTTTCAAAAACACAGTTCAGGATAAAGCTGGAAAATATCCGGAGAGAAGCCAGACGCAGACAGTTAAGGAAAAGAACTTGAAGAAAACTTCTTCTCCGAAGTCCACCGGCTGTGAGATAACTTATACCATTGATGTTAACCCTAAAAAGCTTAAATGCTCAACAAACGGAATGATAACTCTCAACGATGTTATCAAGTGCGGAGGCACGGCTGTAGTTAAGACAAAGGACGCTCAGGGTAACATTCAGACAAAAACGGTAAGCATAAATGGCAATTCCGCTGTTGACATGGATCTGAAGTCTATCAAGGTATTTGACGCAGATACGGGTGCAGAGCTTGCTGTGAGTGATTACAGTTATGTGATATCAGATCCGGAGGCAGTTGACAGCACAGTTTCTTGCAGTGCAGATGTTATTACCAACGAAAAGGGCAAGTTTATCGCTAACTTTATTCCAAGTGAAAGTATTGTTGGCGCTAAGGGTACTATTGATCTGACTTTGCCTGAAGGCTACGAAAACGGAAATATAAAGAGTTACTATGTGGCTTATGGCTATATGGACGGCAACAGCTTCAAAGAAGTAAAAGCCTTTGCCAACAAGAGAAGCGAGTGGTCAGATTTTGGCTCAAGCATATCCGTCCCTGTGGAAGAGGTTTCTTCTGAGAAGGCGGGCGGTGTTTTCAGAGTCGAATATGAATACAGGGATAGCAGCGGCTTTTCAAGCACTGAGGTCAGCAATGAAAAAATGCTTTCGGCGGTAAAGTGTTCCGCACTGACTGCGAAGACACGAGATTTTGTAAAGAAACTTGAAATAAACGTTCCAGATCAGCGTCACCTGAAATTAGTTTACGTTTATACAGGAAGTCCTGCAAATGATGAGGACGCTGAGAACGATGGCTATAAAGTCCATGTGTTCAATAATATATCATTTGACACAAACGGCTCTGCTGTAAATGACAGTGAAGATAATGATTCCGAGTTTGAGTTGATAAATCAGTCAAAGGCGTCATCAACAACTGTTGAGCCATTTAAGCTTATGAAGGTAGACAGCGGAGACTATAGTATTATGCTTAAGGCTTCTTTTGAGATCTACAGATACACTAAGCTGGAAAATGGCACATACGATTGGCTCCCGGCAGTAGATTTCAAAGAAAATGCTGCGAAAGACAGAAATTCAGTTATCTGGGGAAGTTCGGCGCAGGATAAGGCGCAGACATTCAATGTAAATGCTGACGGGTCATACAACCTTGACCTTGAACCTGCCGCAGGCACCGGAGATACTGAGGGTCATCTTTATAAGCTTATAGAAAAGCAAAGTCCAGAGGGTTATCTTCTTGACGAAACTCCTATATATTTTGCTTTTAAAGTGCGTCCGGCTGTAGTTCCAAGTGAAGTCGGTGAGGACGGATATCAGTTCGTGAAGAACGGAGATATGTTCAGAGTAACAAATCTGCTGAAAGAGTTTAAGATAACTGCAAGCAAGGTTTGGAGCGATGGAAACGGCAATCATTCGGCAGAGAGCGTAAAGTTTCTTCTTGGCTCGTCTACAACTAAGGTTTTAAGCGGTGTTCCAGATGATATTCAGTGGGGCAGTGATGAGGTAACTCTTAACGAAGCTAACAATTGGAAACATGAGTGGACAAAGCTTCCTGGATATACAAAGGTCGGCAATGATTACAAGCAGCTTTACTACTATATCAAAGAGATCGATCTTGCAACAGGATATGAGGCTGTATACAGTGCAACGGCAATGAGCAAAAACACTGATGTTACAGTTACGAACGTCAAAGGACTTAACATTACGAAGGAATGGCGTGATGAGCTTGGAAACAAGCTTGCTGACAGTGAGCTTCCTGCTGGTATCGACAAGATCGAGGCAGATGTTTATGAGTCCTCTGTTGCACCAAATTCAACCTCAAGAGTGAATGGAGATAACGGAATACCAACAGATTGCAAACTTATAAAAACTGTTTCTCTGGAAAAGTCTAAGAATTGGACGGTAGCTCTTGACGGTCTTGACAAGGACAAGTATTACTATGTTCTTGAAAAGAATATACCTGACGGCTTTGGCGTTACATATACTTATTCAAATAACGGCAGTGCCACGGGCTTTGATACGATCGTCAATACCAAGAACCCGCAGAAGGTAGAAAATATGGACGTTCGCCTGCAAAAGGCATGGTCTGACGGCGATAGCAATACCCATACCAATGATAAGGTAACGTTCAATATCTATAGGTCAACAAATAAGGCTGATGTGCCTGAAAAATATAACAAGTTTACAGGCACAATGGATAAGGGACAGAATGTTAAATTCAAGATCCTTACAAGCAATGGAACAGAAATGGCTCAGAACGGAAGCTTCGCCTCTGAGTATGCCATGTATGGCTCGGCTAAGTTCAGTTTTGATATGACAAAGTCATGGATAAATATCGGTGAAACTGAGGGACGTGTCAGAGTTCTTGACAGTTCAGGAGCTGTTCTGGCTGACATTTATAAGTCAGGTGAAAATTGGGTGGACGGCAAGGCTATACCTATATGGAGCGGTGATAGCAAGTATGTCAGCGTTAGTGATTACGTCACACCGTCTTGGGACAAGAGTCAGTTTGTTCTGAATCTGAATAATATCACTTCAGATATTACTGTTGAACTTACACTTAAGGGCGATAGTGGCTGTTCATACGCAGTGACAGCTAATGATCTTGGCACACCTAAAAAGACGAACGTTACGCCTGTTCCTAATAAAGATGCGACACCTAGCGGTGAAGTATTCTTGTGGAAGCAGATAACGCTCACGGCTGATAACAACTGGTCAAATGCCGTTTCTCTTGAAAAAAATGACATCAAGGGTAATAAGTATTACTATTGGTTTGAGGAGATAGACGTGAACGGTCAGCCGATAAGCACATCGTCATACAAAGCTTACCTCAGATACAATGGCTCAGAAAATGAGAACTGCATTGATATGACAAAGAACGGTGATCAGTATGTTCAGGTCTATAACAACTCTGAGGAAACTTTGGGAGAGCTGCCTGAAACAGGAGGCATGGGTGTTATCCCATTCGTGGCAGCAGGCGGAACAGTCACTGTTGCTGCAACATTACTTTTAGTTACAAAGCGTCGCAAAAAAACGCTATAAATAATCAAATATGAAAGGATAATTAATTATGAAGATGAAGAAATTTGCAGCTCTTGCTGCTGCAACAGTTATGTCAGTTTCAGCTATTGCTGCAACATCAGCATTCGGAGTATTTGCTACTACTGATGCTGGCGTTAATAACATTGTTATCAAGGATTCTGATACAAACAGAGTATATAAGGCTTATCAGATCTTTGACCAGGCATCTGCAACAAATACTATCAAGTGGGGCAAAGGCATTAATGGCGATGCTCTGCTTACCAGCCTGAAAACTCCTGGCCTTAGCACTTATATGTCACAGTTCGACAGTGCCGAAAGTGCGGTAGACGTTGCAAAGATAATCTCAGACGCAGATCACTGGACAAAGGAAGATACTGCAAAGTTTGCAAAAGCCGCTTCTGCCTGCATCATCGACAATAAGTCTGTAACCGCCTATGAAGATAACGGTGAGTACACTATTCCGCTTCCAAATGCTGGCTATTATCTCGTTGTCGATGCAACAGAAAATAATGGTGTTGATAAGGCTAACTCAGCTCTTATCCTTAACGTTTCAGGTACAACAAACGTTACTCCAAAGAGGACAAAGCCAACACTTACAAAGCAGATCAAGCACAATGAGAATGACTCATGGGGCGATGTTGGCGACAACGCAATTGGTGACGATGTAGAATTCAAGATCACAACAACTATACCAAGCGATGTATCAGCTTATGACAAGTATACATACACAGTTCGTGACCAGCTCAGCGAGGGTTTTACATTTAATGATAATCTTACATACAAGTACTATGACGCTGACGGTCAGGAGATCACTTCTGTTACAGTAGGTCCTAACACAACAGTTGGCGACGACAGCAGTACGACCGACTATAAGGAGTCTTTCTATGTTACTTTCGATATTAAGGAACTTGTAAAGAACTATCCTACAGTTGCTAAGATCGAAACTTATTATTCTGCTAAGCTCAATGAAAAAGCTAAGGTAGCAGTTACTGCTCCTGACAGCGTGAACAATAACCCTAACACAGCTTATCTGACATATTCAAACAATCCTCAGGACACAACAGGTAAGGAGAAAGGTGAAACACCTAAGGTCACAGTTTATGACTGGACATTCTCACTTGTTGGTAACAAGGTAGACGAAAAGGGCGAGCCTCTTGCAAATGCTGCATTCCAGCTTAGAAATGTTCATGGCGATGCTATCAGACTTGTCAAGATAGAAGACAATGTTTACAGACTTGAGATTGGCGATGAGGCAGGCTCTGTAGATACTATCTGGACAGATGCAACAGGTAAGTTCACTATCAAGGGCATTGATGATCAGACAACTTACAAGCTTGTTGAGACAGAAGCTCCTGCTCAGTATAACAGAGCTGATCCATATGAGTTCAAGTTTGACACAACATATGATCCTGCTAATACACTTCAGTCCATTCGTATGCTCGACGGCACTGATTCAGGCACAAGCGGTTCAACAGTTAAGATCATAAACCAGAAGGGCGGCTCACTTCCAACAACTGGCGGTATCGGTACTCAGATCTTCTACGGTGTAGGCGGAGCTATCGTACTGGGCGCAGGTGTGCTTCTCATTGCTAAGAAGAGAGCTAAGAACGACTAATTTTTGAATTTATTTATACCTTTGTCCTGCCGATCTCGGTCGGCAGGCATCAGGGAGGACTCCATGAGGAAGAAAAGCGGTAAATCAACTACAATTTTATTGGTCTTGTTATTGCTTGTGGGGCTCTCCGTGATGTTATATCCAACAATAAGCGATTGGTGGAATTCAAAAACGCAAAGCCGTGCGGTGGCGACTTATCAGAAAGCGGCAAATGACCTTTCTGACAAGGAGAATGAAGAGATACTCAGCCGTGCCAGAAAATATAATGAAGAGATAGCAAAGCTTGCCCGACCTTTTGTGGATTATGATCAGGTCAAGGGCTATGAGGATATCCTGGATATCACGGGGACGGGTGTTATGGGCTATATTTCCATTCCGACTATAAGGGTGGAGTTGCCTATTTATCATGGCACAAGTGACGGCGTGTTAAATGTCGCTGTGGGACATCTGCAGGGTTCGAGCCTGCCTGTTGGCGGAGCGGACACTCATTCGGTCATTTCAGCACATAGAGGTCTGCCGTCGGCAAAGCTTTTCAGCGACCTTGATAAGCTTGCAGAGGGCGATGAGTTCACTATAACAGTGTTGAAAGAGGTCTATACATATGAGGTCGAGGCTGTTTATATAGTTCTGCCTAATGAAATGGATAAGCTGAACATTATTCCAGGTGAGGATCATGTTACGTTGACTACCTGTACACCATACGGAGTCAATTCTCACAGGCTTCTTGTTCGTGCAAAGAGAGTTGAAACTGCGGACGATACAAAGAGTGTTTCAAAAATAACGGCAGACGCTGTTCAGCTCGATTCTCTTGTGGTCGTGCCTTTTGTAGCAATACCGTTGTTTGTGGTACTGCTTGTGTGGTGGTTTGTGGATTCAAAACGCAAAAAAATCTCTAATGATGAGCTTGTGGCAATGCTAGATAAGCCAGAGAGTGACGATAATGTTGAAAATCTACCTGATAAGGAGAGTAGCAAAGATGAAACTTAAATTTTCTCAGCTTGCAAAGGCTGTTTTGTGTACGGCGGCAATGGCTGTTTCAGCCTTGGGAAGCATGACGATCTCAGCTTTTGCAGCGGATAATATCAATGTGGATATAGTGTGCAAAAATGATACAACGACTGTTAGTAATGCCGAGTGGAGCATATATAAGGTCGGTGAGCGTAAAGAAGCTGACTTTGTCCTTACCGGAGAGTTCAGCGATTATCCTATAGATATGTCTGATTTTACTGACGCTTCAAAAATGCAGGCTGTCGCTGATACTCTCGACAACTACGCAAAAACCGATGGCATAACACCAGTTTCAACAGGCAAGACGGACGCAAACGGTGAAGTAAAGCTTTCTGCTGATTCTGTGGGTCTGTATCTTGTTTCAGGCAAGAGTTTTGAAAACACAACAGCTAAGTTTACACCTTCTCCGTCACTTATCGAGATAGATAAGGATATCGTGGCTGAGGGTCAGATAACAGTTTACACCAAGTTCATATACGAAGAGATCCCAGCAGGGGACAGTGATTATGGTGTAAGAAAGTCGTGGATAGTTCCTGATGGTCAGGAAAAGCTCATACCTGATAATATCAAGGTGGAGATATATCGTGATGGCAAGCTTTTCGATACTGTTACTCTTAACGCTGACAACAATTGGGAGTATTTCTGGAAAGACAATTCTGCGGCTGAGTGGACAGTTAAGGAGATAGATATTCCTGCCAACTACACAGTTGTTACCAAAAACAATGACAAGCTGTTTCTTATAGAGAACACATATAAGTCAGACAGTTCAAGTAATACAGATAGTAGTTCAAGCACACCTGACAGCAGTTCGTCAGGCTCTGGTTCATCAAGTTCAACGCCTGACAATATACCACAGACTGGTTCGCTCAACTGGCCGGTGCCTGTACTTATAGGCGGTGGAGTTATCCTTATCGCGGCAGGCTGGAGAGTAAGCAGAAAAGAGAAATAAAGGCGAAACCACATAGGCTCGCCTTAACAACAGGAGAAAAATAGTGACTAAAAAAAAGCTAGGACTTTTGTTGATAATAATGGGGATAATGCTGATAGCGGCGGCATTATCCCTTAATTATTACAACTATTTTCATGAAAAGCAAAGTAATAAAAGGATGGAGGCTGTGCTGAGTGACCTGAAAACGCAGATCTCAGACAGTTCAGATGACAGCGACAGCAGTTCACCCTTTGACATTTTTGACGATAGTCGATCCATGGACAGCGAGATAGATGACCCGGATAAGGATATCGTGCTTGACGGCAACTCATATATAGGCTTGATTTCATTCCCGACACTGGGGCAGGAGTTTCCTGTGACTCGTGGCTGGAGCTATGCTGCAATGAATACCGCAGCTTGTCAGTACAGCGGCAGACGTGTAGACAATGATCTTATAATCTGCGCTCACAATTACACAGGCTTTTTTGATAAGCTGGATAAGCTCAGCTCAGGTGACCAGGTCATTTTCACCGATGTTTACGGCAGAGAATTTAACTATACTGTCACAAACAGCGAACTGCTGAGCGGCTGGGATTCGCCATCGCTCATAAAAGGTGGTGGCAGCGACTGGGATCTGACCTTGTTCACCTGCACATGGAGCGGTTACAGCAGAGTGACTGTAAGACTTGTTTATTCATAAATACATCAAAAACGCACAGAGTTCTACACCCTGTGCGTTTTATATTCCTGCGGCATGTCTTATTTTTTTTATATCAAAAGTTTTTAGTTTGTCATCGTATATGCAGTGTCGTCTTGACTTTCTTGGGTGGCGGCGTGTATAGTCAATGGCTTCTACAAGGTCATTTGTTTGAAAAACTGGACGTTTCATTGCTTTGTTGTATACTGTGTATCTCATAAAAATACCTCCCAAATAATTGTTATAATTAATTATAACATTAATTGGTACGTTGGTCAATAGCAATATTGTACAAATTTAACCTATTAATCAGATATACATAAATTAAAACAGAAATCGACTTGTTTAAGAACAATTCACGACATAAGACGACATAATTCTACTTATAAAAATTATAGTGATAGTGGGATATTGTGCAAAAATGAGAATGGTTGGTCAATTTGACGAACGATAAAGTTATAAATTTGTTTTGACAGCGAAAGTTGTAACACAGTTTTCATTGATTGATAATTAATTGAACATTCAAATATGGTATAATACCCTAAAGAATCGGAGAGGAGCGAGGAGTTTTGGATAGCTTTGTGCGAAAATATGGAAGATATGTACCCTTTGCTTTAACTATTATCATAATATTTTGCTGTGCTCTTTTTCTGAAAGACCATGAGTTTTCTGAGATACTCAGTTATTGCCCGGATAATTTGTGGCTTGCCGCATTTGTTATACTGGGATTTTATGGATTGAAGTCTTTGTCGGTGGTATTCCCGCTTGCAGCTATTTTTGTGTGCGTGGGTGCAATATATCCGTTCTGGGTGGGCATTTTGTTGAACGTAATAGGACTATCGGTTTGTTTTACTGTTCCTTATCTTGTGGGAAGAATATCGGGTGGCGATATCATGCGTGTTATTGAGATGAAATATCCTAAGGCACGAAAGCTTGTAAATTATGGGCATGACAATAATCTGTTCGCCTCCTACATTTCAAGGGCAGTGGTAGTTGTGCCGGGCGACCTTGTTTCAATGATACACGGCGCACTGCGAATGCCTTACAGACCATATCTTCTTGGCTCGATAATGGGAGTGATGCCTGAAATGCTTGTGCAGACATATATTGGAGCACAGTTGAAGCATTTGACAATAAAATCAGTGCTTGTGATGATAGCACTCATAGCCGCAACGCTGGCTTTTTCGCTGATACTTAATAAAAAGGTCAGCAGGAGCGGCAAGCAGATGGACAAGGAAGATTTTTGATATATGTACAAAAAAGCGGACTGATAACAACAGCCCGCTTTTTTTTATTATTTGTCAAAGCTAGGATTGAAAGCGTAGAAATTTTTGCTGTCAAGCATATCCTGAATAAGTCTTAGTCCTTCGCCGAAGCGCTGGTAGTGGACTATCTCACGTTCACGAAGAAACTTGATAGGGTCACGGACATCGGGATCGTCAGCAAGCCTGAGAATGTTGTCGTAGGTCAGGCGGGCTTTTTGCTCAGCAGCAAGGTCTTCGTGTATATCAGCAATAGCGTCACCGGTACTTTGGAAGATTTCCGCAGAAAATGGTACACCAGAGGCGGCTATAGGGTAAACGCCTGTAGTGTGGTCAACAAAATAGGTGTCAAAACCACTGTCTTTTATCTCCTTGAGGGAGAGGTCACGGGTCAGCTGATAGATAATTGTGCCGATCATTTCGATGTGGGCAAGTTCTTCTGTGCCGATATCGTTGAGTATTGCCTGCACCTCACGACAGGGGGCTGAGTAACGCTGATTGAGATAGCGAAGCGCTGCACCAAGCTCGCCGTCAGGGCCACCAGACTTCAAAAAGTTATACCCCATCTAAAATCGCCTAAATACGCCGTTTCAACACAGATAATACATTTCAATACTTGACGTCTTGCGGTCAAAGACAACTTTGTCAACAATACTCCGAAGGGCGTTGTTCTTTTCCACAGGTGTGGCATTAGGCGAGGTAATGACCTTGAGGACTTCCTGCGCCCTGACTTTCAGATCAGGCAGGCGGTCGGCTGTGCGCTGTGGCTTTGGCGGCTGTGCTTGGCGGAGCTTGCTTTCCAGCTCTGCAATGCTGGCGAGGACTTCCGACTTGTTGCGTTTGTATTCCTCCAGCGTGTCAATGCCGTCTGCATATGCCGCCTTCACTCGTTCGAGCTTCATTCGCTCTCGTTCAAGCTGTGTCTCAAACTTGGACGTGTCTTTCTTCGGCTTGGCGGGGGACTGGTCAACAAGCTTGTAATCGGTCGCTGTGCCGTCCACAAGCCCCTGTATGTCCTCTATGACCGCTTTATCTATTTTGCCTATAGTGATAGCATGGGACTCCTTACATCGCCCGTGAGCGTACTGATAGCATTGCAGAGTGCCGCTCTTGACCGACGCCATTGTAAGGTTTGAGCCACAAGAACTACATTTCAGCAAGCCTCTGAGCATATACTCGTACTTGGTGGATCCACTGCGTTCGTATGGTCTGTGAGTCTTTGCAGCTTTCTGCTGAGCCTTTTCAAAAATCTCCTTGTCGATAATGGCAGGGTGGTGAGCTTGAGTAATAACAACATTCTCGGCTACGGCAGAGCGGTAGTGATCCTTTGAGCCACCTCCGCCGGGCGTCCAACGCTGCATACCGATATAGACGGGATTTTGGATGATGTAAGCGATAGTGCGGGTCTCAAAATCATTGCCATGCAGGGTGCGTATGCCCTCAGCGTTCAGCTCACGGGCGATATTGAGGTAGCCCATATCTTGGTTGACATACATATCGAAAATGCGGCGGACGATCTCGGCCCCCTGCTCATTGACCACAAATTCGCCGTTCTTCATATCATAGCCCAGCGGAGGACCTGAAACTTTCAGACCTCGCCCGAACTTTTCCGTCATACCACGCTTGACTTCTTCGGCAAGGTTAATGCTGTAATACTCGTCCATTGCCTCTATCATAGCCTCGATAAGCACGGACATTTTGTCGTCACCGACATTCTCGGAGATAGAAATGACGTCGATACCAAGTTTGCGGAGCATTGATTTATAGACGATACTGTCCTCACGATTGCGGGCAAAACGGCTGAATTTCCACAGCAGGATTGCGTCAAAGGGTTTAGGCTTGAGCTTAGCTGTGCCTATCATCTGGTTAAAACCCTGCCGCTTGGCGGTGGAACGTCCCGAAATGCCGTCATCGTGGAAGATAAATTCTTTCGGCACGATAAAGCCGTTTTTCTTAGCGTATTCACGAATGAGCTTGACCTGGCTGTCAGGGGACAGCTCTGTTTGCTCTTCGGTGGAAACACGAACGTAAGCCGCTGCGATCTTCATTGATTTTTCCTCCTATTTCCTTGACATATTTAATAATATGCAGTATAATAAAAGGGCAGAATAAGCCCTTTTGTGGTGATTGGGTTTTGTTCGTTTTGAGCTGATATTGGTAGTATCCGCTCTGCTCGCCTCTGAGTGTTGGTAGCACTTGGGGGCGAGATTTTTTTCTCCCTATCAGTATTTGCGGTACTGGCGGGGATTTTTTTTATTATAAGGATTTTATAACTGTTTATTTGTTTTTATGCAACGTTTATACTCTATATCTAGTATACTTTCCACAGCCTTTTTACCATGTTCGTCAAGAGCATGGTATTTTTTTGCGATTTCTTTTATTACCATGTCTAGTGGCGAAGTAGACATTGACTCCATTCCTAGATTTGCAGGTTTAAACTGAGTACATGATTCATCAGTGTAAACTGCATAAGTATTTCCTTTGTATGAATCAATAATCAGGTAAAAAGTGTGATCGTCTTCACAGTGAAATTCAATAGCTATTCCGTCACTTTTATAAGTGCCAAAGTCCACAGGTTTTATTCCTATAAAATGCGTATAGTCATAACCGCATACAGGACATTCGATAATATATTCATCATCCAACTCATGTGGTATAAAATTAAGTTTCAAGTCTTCACTTTTCAAGTAATATTCTGGAACATTTAGAAAATCTGCAATTTGAGAAATGTATTTCAGATATGATTGATTTTTACCTGATTTCCATTGTGAGAAAGTACTTTTATCTAAGCCTAAGTAATCTGTAAGTTGTTTTTGCGTGATTTTTTTATAGTTCATCAAATCACAAATCTTGTCTATAATTGACATAACATCAACCTCACTTTTGTACAAAATGACAAAGTTGAGAAAATATCAAATAAAACCATTGACAATTGAGATTATATCAACTATACTAATCTTAGTTGATATAAATTCAACGATAAAAGGCAACAGCGTTGATAATGTCGGTGGTTTATAATATTTAAACTTTGTTTTCTATATAGTATCATATTTCATCAACTTTGTCAACCCAATTTTATTATGATTGTAGGAGGTGACAAATTATGTTTGATGATTTTAAGCAAAAAGTCAAAATGATTGCGAAATCAAAGTGCTTAACGTATGCTCAAATAGCTGAGAAATCAGGTGTAAAGGAAAGTACAATTAAAGCGTTTATGTGCGGCGCAACTGATAGCAGGCGTGTTGCTGAAAAAATAGCAGATGTCTTGGAAGTAAAAATTGTTTATTGCAATGGTGATTATAGTATCACCGCAGAGAAAGGACAGATGATTAATGAATGAACTAATTAAAATCAGCTATGAAAACGCAGAACACCCAACAGTATCGGGTAGGGAACTACACGAGGCACTTGAAGTCAAGACCGCTTATAAAGACTGGTTTCCGAGAATGTGTGAATACGGATTTACGGAGGGTGAGGATTTCAACCCGCTCAAAAATGAGCAGGTTCGTACTGAGGGAAACAGGCAGGTAAGTCGTGAACTTACCGATCACCAACTTACAATCCCAATGGCAAAAGAGATCTGTATGTTGCAGAGAAATGAAAAAGGAAAGCAGTTCCGCCAGTACTTCATAAGAGTTGAAGAAGCTTGGAACAGTCCCGAAATGATTATGAAAAGGGCTTTGGAAATTGCTAACGAAAAGGTGAAAGCTCTGCAAGTAAGTGTTTCACAGCTTACTGTTGATAAACAGATAATGCAACCGAAAGCTGATTACTTTGATGAACTCGTGGACAGAAATCTGCTGACAGGAATCAGAGAAACAGCTAAGGAACTTAAAGTCAAGCAAAATACTTTTGTGAATTTCCTGCTTGATAAAAAGTATCTTTACAGAGATAAAAAGGGCAAGCTTATGCCATATGCAAAGCCAATGGAGAACGGCTTGTTTGAAATCAAGGAGTTTTCTAATGAGAAAACAGGTTTTTCAAGCACGCAGGTGTTTATTACACCTAAAGGAAAAGAAACGTTTAGGCTGTTATTGCTTTAATGTCACTTGCGGAGATGTTCGACTGTTCGGTTGACTATCTTCTCGGCAAGACAAGAAACCCGACGCCATATCCTAAGGCGTGAGGGGGCAGGTGAGTGAGAAGAGGGGGCGAGAATATGGAACTCAGAAAAGTGTTATCACAATATTTTTCAGAGCAAGAAGTTGTGAAATTACTGGCGTTACTTGATAAAGATATTTGTATCATTATCGAGGGTAAGCAAGGACCAACGGGGAAATCAACACTTTGCCGCAAACTAAAAGAGCTTGGTTATAAAGCTGTGGAACGTTGGGAAATAGGAAAAGAGGAAAACAACAATACTGTGAGCATAGTTGTTTCCCTCAATGAAATGATAACCAAAAGAATTACTTCATCTGAGCTTTTCGCTTGACTATAATAGGTGAGCGTTCAGAGATGTTGAAACACCAGTTTAAGGCATTTTCGTTGTTAGTTCTATAATTAGCTTCGAGCATAGCTCCTTTAAGTTCGCCATTAGTAAAATATTCGTTTGGATATTCTTCTTCAATCCAATGTTTAATACTGTAAGAAGTGTAATGAGTATTTATGCTTTCGATTGGCCTGAGATTATTTGATATCCAAGATAATAAAAAGCTCTGACGATCTTTGGGAAGTTCATAAAATGTTTCTGGCAGATCAACTTTATTCATTGCAGAAACCTCCTTTCTTTGTAAGATATAGCCATTATATCACAACTGAGGAGAAAATGCAACAAATGATTGAAGAGGGGGGTGAGGACTTGGCGGCTAATATAGTGTATGCTATAGCGTTCGGATTATTGGCAGGTGGTATTCTGTCAGACTGTGATTTTGATTGTATTATGGACTACATAATGTTCATTATGGCATTGGGATTATGCCTGTTAAACATAGTATTGTGCCTACTGTGATAAAGAGTACAAACAGCAAAGAAAAAATCAATATGGTCTGTAATATTGCAAGTGAGACAGCTTTTGTGATGAAAACTATTTTACCATGTCGGTCATACCAATTGTGTTGATAGCGATATGGCGTTGAAATTTTTGGAATGCCAACATATTTACAAAGATTGTTGTAAGTATCCAAAAAGCTGTTGCAGAACTTTTCATAAAACATTTGCTTGTCTTTTTCTTCGCAGTTGAGAAAAATTTCAAAGTCATTGTAAACGTCATTTCCAACATAAGCACGATTATCTTCAATTACATTGCAAACTTGCTTTATAACAAAATCAAAATTTTCATTATCTTTATATGTATATAAATGATTTTTAAGCAGTTTAAGCAATGGATCATATATACTGAGAAGTCGTTCTTTTGATATGTCTTTTTTCTTAACTATACATCTGTAGTACCAAAAAGATATAATGATTGCGAGAACAGGACATATAACGGTAATGAAACTATATAATTTTTCCAATTTAAACTTCCTTTCGTATGATTTTTTTACATTATACCACAAGAAGTTAGATTTTTCAAGGAGGTACAAAAATGAAACACTACAAATCAAGCTGACGGACAAGTTCAGCGGCGTAAGGCTGGTAACAGTCACGGCAAAGACGGCAGGCGAGGCTATGGACCTTGTTGACCGCTCAGAGGGCGAGGATATCGCCGTTATCGAGGAACTTTCCTAGCATAGTACAACCTTGATAACAAATAGAATTGAGTAGGAGGTGATAAAAATGCCGAAATATCCGCCTTTAAAAGTCATAAGGCACGTTTCGTTCGACGGCGGCAAGAGTTACAAGCTTTGGGACGATTGCACGGAGCAGGAGCGGCAGGCGGCTGCGGACAGTATCGGACGCAAGCTTGCAGGAGCGTTGCAGGATATGGTCGGGCGTGACCCGTCGCTCTGGGATAAGCTTTGCGAAACGGCAAGAACTGAGCACCCTGAGTGGATAGCTTAAAACACAGGACGTTAAAATGAAAGGACGTGAGAAAATGATAGCCGTGTTAGAGATAATCAGATGTGCCGCAGCGGTAGCGCTCTTGGTGGTGCTTACAATGTATGTAGCGTACAGGTGGTATGTAAGCGTAAAAGAAACTGCCTACGAGGAAGCTGAGGAGAGCATAAAGCGTGCGGTAAGAGAAGCAGGCAGACCCATAGTCAAGGTCGAAGTTGAAATGAAAGGAAAGTGGTAAAATGGCGTTGATACTGCTGATAACAATAGCCGTGCTTGCAGGCATAGATGTAGTGATGTATCTTGTGCTGAGCGTGGTGGATAGGCACTGGGAGAAACGTTTTGAAAATGGGGAGGATAAAGATGATACCGATGATGACAAAAGAGGAGTTTGAAAAGGCGGTAGAGATTTGCACTAGTGCAGATAGAAACTGTGGACAATGTCCGCTTAACAAAAAAATCTATAAATGCGGCGGATATTTTGCCCGCTACATAAAAGAAAACGAGCCTGCACTGTCTGCCAACAGTACAAGCTCAACAAAAAAAGAAAACACTTTTCAAATTGATGATAGCACAAAAGAGCAGATTTGTCAAGCATACGAAACCGCTGATGAAGCTTGCTCAAATATACTTACTGTCTATGAGGGAATGTCAGAATGTGAGCAGAGAGCCTTTGATATTGGAGAGGCATACGGAAAAATATTCGACACAAGATGTAAGCTTGAAGAACTGAAAGGCGGTGACTGCAATGAACATTAACGCCAAGAAAGCTCAGGACAAGCTGTCGCAGGAACTGTCTGCCGCTAAGCTTGGCAAGTATGCGCAGGCGGTTGCAAAGCCTACTCTTGAGGCTCTAAAAACTTTCTGTGAGCAGAACGAGGAGTTCGCTCAGGCGGTCCTGCAGACGGACAGAACTTTCGCTGAGTGTGCGGAAAACGCTGTTAAGGGTGTAAGGGAAAGTATTTCGGATATCGAGGTCTACCGCAGAGCTGTAAGCTTTTACTTCAAGGGTGCGGACGTTCATTTCAATATGACTATCGACCTGGGCGACGGCTTGGACAGCGAAGAAACAGCAAAACCGCCTGTCAGCCTATCCCTTGACGGCTTGCTTGACTTCTGAGGTAGCAGTATGAAAAAGACAAGAAAAGAGGCTCTTATCTACTGCTTTCCTGCGGTGGATAAAGAGCTTATGGATAAGATGAAAGGCAGAGGTGCTAAGAATTATGTGGTGTTCCTCACAAGGGGTGCTGAGCTTTTCGCACGTTGCTTTCACAGATACTCAACGGGTGACCTTGTGGAACGTCAGCGTTATGTGTTTGCCCGTGACGGATCTGTGAGATACGGCAGTGATAACGGCATTAACTGGTCTGTGCGTAATGACTTCCGTGAGCCTGTCTTTTGCAAGTGCTGTATGGGATATAACTATGATAATTCCTACTCGGTGCTGAACATCAAAGCCATAGACAAGTCGGATATGCGTTACAGCCAACATCAGCATTATCACGGCAATATGCTTATATGCTATCTTCACGCATATTGCAAGCACCCTAATATTGAGTATCTTATGAAACAAGGCTATGACGTAACAAGCGTAAGATACACAGGTTGGTGGGGATATCAGGAAAAGTTCCTACTCTCTCAGCGTGTGAACTGGAAAAGTAATGACCTGCTGAAAATGCTCGGACTAAACAAGACGGAGTTCAAGACACTCAAAGGCAGCGAACAGCTGTGGGAGCAGTATCTTGACTATCGTGAGGAATATCCAAAACTCAGACCGGAAGATTTACTGAGTATAGCAAAGGTCTTTAAGAACGAACACGGCACTCTTGAACGTCTTGTGAGGATAACAGGTCTTACACCGCAAAGGGTGGCACGATACATACACGAGCAGAAAATGACACCTCTTGATTACAGCGACTATCTGGAGCAGTGCGAAACGCTGGAGTATAACATTCACGATACAATGATAGCGTTGCCACACGATTTCTGGACAATGCACAACAGGCTTACTCAGATCATCAACTATGAGCATGACGAGCTTGTTTTGCAGAACTTCACAAAAAGGCTTGCAGAGCGCGTCTGCCTTGAATTTTCGGCAGACGGCTTGCTTATCAGACAGCCACACAGTTTGAAAGAGATAGAGGACGAGGGCAGGATACTTTCCCATTGTGTGGGCGGATATGCAGAACGCCATGCTATGGGAAAACTCAGCATAATGTTTCTGAGAAAAGTTTCTGAGCCTAACAAGCCTTACTATACTGTTGAAGTGAACCAATACGGCGGTATCGTGCAGTGCAGAGGGTATAGGAACAACGTGGTACAAAACGGTGGTGAGGACAAACCGCAGGAGATAAAGGACTTTGAACAGAAGTATCAGCGGTATCTTGACAGGGTGTTCGCTGAGAAACGAAAGGAGCGTAAAACAGCATGAACGAACTATCGGCAGAATATATCAAGGCGGCTGAGCTTGACCGCAGGATAAAGACCTCAGCTCAGCTTGCACAGCAGAGCCTTTACGATATGTGTATGGGCTTTAAGGAAATGAGGGACAGCAGGCTTTACAAGGAGCTTGGGTACTCCGATTTTGGGGATTACTGTGAAAAGGAAACAGGCTTTTCAAGAATGAATGTGTACAATTACATTAGAGTGGTTGAAAAATTACCGCAGGATTTTGTAAACTCGAGTTTACAAATCGGAGTTAAAAAGCTGACACTTCTTGCTAAGCTTTCCGATGAAGAGCGAACAGAGCTTGCCGAAAATATCAACCTTGAAAGCACTACTGTCAAGGAGCTCAAAGCAAAAATAGATATTTTGCAGAACGAGCGTGACAGAGCCATGGAGTCAAATGCAGAGGCAAGCCATCAGGTCTTTATAGCAGATAAAAAGGTGCTTGAAATGAAAAATAAGGTAACACAGCTTGAAGCCGAGATAAAGGAGCTTGAGAGCCGTCCTATCGAGGTAGCTGTGGAAACGGACAGCAAAGAGGTGGCAAACCTTAAAGCCGCTATGCGGCGTATTGACCTCGATTGGTCGGAAAAATATTCAAAGCTTGAAGAAGACAGCCTGAAAGACCGCAGAGAGCTTTTGCAGAAAGCTGAGCAGGCTGAAAAGGATAAGCAGGACAAGCTTTCGCAGCTTCGTGAGGAGCTTGACAGAACTAAGGCGGAGTATGAGAAAAAGCTTGCGGGGAAGGCGGATATCACGCCAATGCAGGACGATAAAGCCATATTCAAGGCTTATCTTTCCACCGCTGTTGACAGCGTAACAAGGCTCGTGGGCTTTGTGAACGAGCATAATGACAGCGACAATTACGGACTTTTCACACAGAAAGCAAGACAGCTTGCGGATATAATCAATTCAAAACTGGAGGTATAAAAATGAAACTTTATGAGCTTACAAACGATTTTCAGAGGCTTTTTGACAGCCTTGAGGATATGACGGAAAATGCCGAGCTTACGGCAGAGGAAAAGGCTGAGGCTGAAAAGGTGTGGTTTGATACCCTTGAATGCGTTGAGGCTGAGTTTACAGACAAGGCAGAGAACGTTGCGGCTTATGTCAAGGTGCTGAGCAGCGAGGCGAAAATGCTTGAAGCAGAGGAGAAAGCCCTCAAAGCAAGACGTGAGCAGAAAATCAAGCAGGCAGAGAGCCTTAAAGCTTATCTTATGAACAGTATGCAGAGGGTCAGCCTTAACAAAATAGAGGGTGTTATGGCTAAGATCAGCATTACAAAGGGCAGGGAAAGCACTGAGATAACAGACCCGAAAGCCTTTGTGGAGTGGGCAAAGGTCAATGATGACAGCCTGCTGAAATACAAAGATCCTGACATAAGCAAGACGGCTGTCAAGGCGGCGATCGAGGCAGGCAGAGAGATCCCCTATGCGGCAGTTGTCCGCAGACCGGGACTGACAATAAGATAAGGAGGAAAAGAGAATGGGACTTGCGATACTTGTATTAGGCTTTTCAGGAAGCGGCAAATCTGCTTCCTTGAGAAATTTCAAAGAGGACGAGCTTGCTCTTGTGAACGTGAACGGAAAACAGCTTCCGTTCCGCACACAGTTTAAGTCAACGATACATACCGACAATTACGGTGAGATAGAACGCTTTATGAAAGCTCAGACGGCAAAGTCCATAGCCGTTGACGATAGCCAGTATCTTATGGTGAACGAGTTTATGCGCCGTGCAAAGGAAACGGGCTATCAGAAGTTCACTGACATTGCAAAGAATTTTTGGGAGCTTGTGAGAAGCGTTGAAATGCTTCCCGAAGATGTTATCGTGTATTTTCTCAATCACCTTGATACAGGCGAGGACGGCAGGCAGAAAGCTAAAACTATCGGCAAGCTGCTTGATGAGAAGATAACTGTCGAGGGTATGTTCACAACTGTGCTTAAAACTGTTGTGGTTGACGGCAAGTATCTTTTCGCCACTCAGACGGACGGCACTGACACCTGCAAAAGTCCTATCGGGCTGTTCGACAGTATGTACATAAGCAACGATCTGAAACTTGTTGATGAAGCACTGAGGACATACTATCATCTTGCGGACGAACATATCTGCTCAGAGTGCGGAAAGACGATAATGTCAGACGGCAGGCGTACTGTTCAGCAGATAATAGACGGCTCGATGAAGAATTACGGCAAACAGCTTTGCATGAAATGCGTTCTGAAAAGGGTAAAGGCGGCGAAGTCCAATGAAGCTGAGAGCGTATCAGAATGAGCTGGTGGAGCAGGTAAGACAGGCTTGGCGTGCAGGGTATAAAGCACCCTGCATAGTCCTGCCCTGCGGTGGAGGAAAGTCCTGCATTGTGGCTGAAATGGCTAGGCGAACGACCTTTAACGGCAAGAGAGTGCTTTTTCTCGTCCACAGACGTGAGCTTGTGGAGCAGATAAAAAAGACGTTTATTCGCTGGGGCGTTGATATGAAACTCTGCGAGGTGGGTATGGTGCAGACTATTACAAGACGGCTTAAAAAGCTTGCCAGACCTGCACTTATCATAACTGACGAAAATCATCACAGCCTTGCTCAGTCATACAAACGCATATACGAATACTTTTCAGACGTGCCGAGAGTGGGCGTTACAGCGACTCCTGTCCGCCTTAATGGTGACGGGCTTGGTGACGTGAACGACAAGCTTATCGTTGGCGTATCTGCAAAATGGCTTATTGATAACAACTGTCTTGCACCTTATGACTACTATGCTCCTGACGTTGCCGACCTTACAGGACTTCACGTTTCTCACGGAGAATATATGGCGGCGGAGATAGAGAAAGCTATGGTGAAAAATACTGTTTTTGGTGACGTCATAAAGTATTACAAACAGCTTGCTTTGGACAAAAAAGCGGTCTGCTACTGTGCGTCAGTAAGACATTCTCAGCGGACGGCAGAGGTGTTTAATGAAAACGGCATAAAGGCGGCACACATTGACGGCTCGACCCCAAAGGCGGAGCGTGACAGCATTATCTCAGCTTTCCGCAGGGGAGATATAACTGTGCTGTGCAACGTTGACCTTATCTCAGAGGGCTTTGACGTTCCCGACTGCGAGTGTGCCATACTCCTGCGACCCACCAAGAGCCTTACTCTTTACATTCAGCAGGCTATGAGATGTATGCGGTACAGACCTAACAAAAGAGCCGTCATAATCGACCACGTTGGCAACTATGCAAGGTTTGGTATGCCTGACGATGACAGGCAGTGGAGCTTGGAGAAAAAGCCGAAAGCTCAGCATAAAAAGCAGGAGCAGAGCGACAAGGTGAAACAATGCCCCGAATGTTTCTATACTTTCTCTGCTCCTCCTGCGGGGGTGAAAGTATGCTGTCCTCACTGCGGATATGAGTTTCCCACAGCCGAGAGAAAGCTTGAAACAGACAGCAGCGTGGGGCTTGTAAAGGTGGAGGGATTTAAGCTTGACTTTTCAAGTCCTGCCGATTGTCATACCTATCCCGAACTTTTGCAGTATGCGAAAAGTCACGGCTACAAATCAGGCTGGGCGTATTATCAGGCAAGGCAAAGGGGGCTTATAGGTTGACGGAAGAACACAGGATACAAAACGAGATACGCTGTGCGGTGTCGCCCTACTGCACTGTCTTTCGTGTGAACGTGGGCGAGGGCAGGACAGTTGACGGCAGATATTTCACCACAGGCGTGCCGAAAGGTTTTTCAGACCTGTTCGGCGTAAGGCATAAGGACGGCAGAGCTGTCTTTATCGAAGTCAAAACAAAGTCGGGGCGAGTTCGTCCCGAGCAGAAGAAGTTCATAACAAAAATGCGTGAGTGCGGAGCATTGGCAGGCATATGCCGCTCGGCAGAGGACGCAGTAAATTTACTAACGGAGGAATAAAAAATGGGATTTAAGTCAAATCAATCAGAGGCATTTCAGAACGGATTAAAGCCTGAGGGCGATTACGAGTGCATCATAACCGCTATCGAGGAACGCACGACAAAGAAAGGCTCGGTGGGTCTTAACTTCACTCTCGTCATCAGAAATGACGTTCAGGGGCAGAAATACGGCAACTCCTGCCTGTTTCACACCATATGGAAAAAGCACGAGCCTAACGAGAACGATATGCAGGTGGAGGGCTACAACTTTGCTCAGCTTATGGCAATGGGCAAGGCGGCTAAGCTTCCTGACGGCAAGGAGTATGACAGCCTTAAAGCATACTGCACCGACCTGCTGAACAAGTGCATAAGGGTAGATCTCACGCACGAGGAATGGAACGGCAAGGAACAGGAACGCATTAATTTTGTCAGCCCTACAAAGTATCCTGAGTGCAAGCATAAGTTCAAATCCTCTGCACCGAAGGCGGACAGCTTTGCGGCTAAGCAGACGGGCTTTGCAACGCCTAAGACAAATACGCAGGCTGACAGCGCCATAGGCTCGCTTGAAGATTTTGAGGACGTGCTTACAGATGACGGCGTGCCGTTCTGATTTCTGAGAAAAGCGAAAAGTCATAGTGCTTTTGCATAAAAACGCAGACGATATTTTGTGCAAACAAATGATTTATATTTTAATTTGGCAACATTTCTGCAATTGTTGCATTTTTACTGCAACTTTTTGGGTGTTTTTCGGGGATAAGTGAAAGGCTTTGACTTTTCAAAATTTATGTTAGGAGTTGGATATATGTACGAACAAATACCGCAGGAGCTTAAAGCCCTGCCAAACTGGATATGCTGGGACGCTGTGCCTGATGAAAAGAGAGGGAAGATAAAGAAAGTGCCGATAAACGCACTTACTGGCGGAGGGGCTATGTCAAATAACCCCTCTACTTGGTGCGATTTTGATACGGCTGTGAGAGCCTCCGAAAAACATTCGGGCATAGGATTTATGTTCGGTGGCTGTCCATATTTCGGTGTTGACATTGACGGCAAAGAGGAGGAGCTTGAGGCATACCAAAGGGGAGAAAACGGCAACATCATATCCGAATTTATCTCAACACTGCAAAGCTATACTGAGATATCTCAATCGGGCAAGGGCATACATATCATATGCAGAGGAACGCTCCCGAAGCGTGGCAGACGCAAAGGCTCAGTTGAGATGTATGAGGACGGCAGATTTTTCGTTATGACAGGCAACTCCTGCTCAGAATATGAGGGTATCGCAGAGTGTCCCGACAGCATAAAGCCATTGCACGAAAAGTATATAGGAGGCGGTCACGAGCCTGTGGCAAAGGCTGTTCCTGCTGTCAGACTTGACACCGCAGACCAGATTATCAAAGCTGCGGCAGGAGCAAAGAACGGCGGAAAGTTCGTGTCTCTCTACAGCGGCAGCACCGCAGGATATACCTCTCAATCTGAGGCTGATATGGCGTTCTGCTCAATGCTTGCGTTCTGGACAGGCTGTGACGCAGAGAAAATGGATATGATATTCCGCTCCTCAGGTCTTATGCGTGAAAAGTGGGACAGGGCGCAAAGCGGTTCGACCTATGGCGCACTCACCATTCAGAAAGCCATTGCCGATTGCGACAAGACCTATTTGCCAAAGTTCGCAGGAGGATTTTCTCTTAACTTCAAGTCGCCCTCTGAGCCAATTTCTGTGGGTGCTGTGGAGCAGGAAGAAGCCAAGCCAAGACTTTATTCATTTGACGATACAGGCAACGCAGAACGCTTTGTTGACCTCTTCGGCGAGCAGGTGAGATACTGCTATACAGACAAACGCTGGCTTTGGTATGACGGCAGAAAGTGGTGTACCGATATGACAGGCACAGTTAAACGTCTTGCTGACAAGGCTGTGGCTTGTATGGCGGCAGAGGCAAAGGTGTACGCTCAGCTTGACGCAGACGAGGGAACGGATATGGCGAAAGCCTTTGAAAAGCATATGAAGTCCTGCCGTTCTAACAAATCAAAGAACGCAATGCTAAGCGAGGTCATGCACCACGTTCCTGTTCTGCCTGCTCAGATGGACAGATTTAAAACTGTTCTCAATACCCCAGGGGGAGTTATCGACCTTCGCAGCGGCGGCATATCTCCTCACGACCCTATGACATATCTGACGAAAATGACAGCCGTTGAGTATTCAGAGAATGCCGATTGTCCTCGCTGGCTTGCCTTTCTTGATGATATTTTTAGAAAGGATAAAGACCTTATCAGATACGTTCAGAAAGCTGTGGGATATTCCCTGACTGGCTCGACCACCGAGCAATGTGCGTTCTTTCTATACGGAACAGGACGAAACGGCAAGTCAACTTTCATTGATATCATAAGGGATGTTTTCGGGGACTATGCGGCAAATATCCAGCCTGAAACTATTATGGTGCGTTCAAATCAGAGCACC
>OGRU01000403.1_pt1 | contig 42813 bp, 39 predicted proteins | sample 1553541 | NCBI WGS metagenome assembly OGRU01 (sample SAMEA2580068, study PRJEB22360) | human gut metagenome | biome: human gut; feature: human-associated habitat; material: faeces | place: Denmark | collected 2008/2010
AAATATTTATTTTAAATTTAATGAATTAAATGAAATGAAAGAAATAAAAAAGAAAATAGCATAAATAAAAATAAAGTAGCTAGTAGATAGTAGTGTTTAAATATATTTTTAACACACATATCGCTAGCTACTTCATATTTGAATTTATTAAGTGCTTCTCTTGCTTCTGGAACTACAGATCTATTACTGTTATTTGTCATGTTTTTCACCTCCTAGAATGTGTTTACTTATTTTAATAAAAAAACATTTTGTTTTTTCAATATATATATTGCTCAATAAATAAAAAAATAAACTGGTAATTTTTGTTGAATTTTATTGTAAATGAATATTGATTAATGATATAATACTAAAATTATAAACAAAGGAAGTGGTAGACAAAATGTATAAATTAATTGCAGTAGATTTAGATGGAACTCTTCTAAATTCGTATAGTCAAGTTTCAGAAAAAAACAAACAAGCAATAAAAAATGCAAAAAATAAGGGGATAGAAGTTGTACTGTGTTCTGGTAGAGGATTTGCATCTGTAAAAAGTATTGCAAATGAAACAGAAGCAAATAACTATGCTGTTTGCGGAAATGGAGCATTGGTTTATAACATAAAAAATCAAAAAATAATGTATAATAATTTTATAGAAAAAGAAAAAGTATTACAAATAATACAAATATGCGAAGAAAACAGTATATATTATAGTATATGTACAACTCAAAATATTATAGCAAAATCTTTAAACTATAATGTGCTTTTTTATCATCAAGAAAACGAAAAAAAACCAGATGATCAAAAAACAAATATTAATGTAGTACAAGATATTTATAAGTATATAAAAGATAGGGAGAAAGAAGACTATTTAAAAATAAGCATTTGCGATGAACATAATGTAATATTTAATGGAATAATAAGAAAACTTAGAACAATAAATAAAATTGATGTTTTAGATGTTGCGCACATGTCAAAAAAAATTATAAAAACACGGAACAGAAGAAACGGAAATAAACTATTATTATACAGAAATAACGAATCAAAATGTAAACAAATGGCAAGCGTTGGAGCATTTAATTAAAGAATTAAACATAAAAACAGAGGAAACTATAGCAATAGGAGACAATGTAAATGATATACAAATGATAAAAAATGCAGGACTAGGAATAGCAATGGATAATAGTGCTGACTATATAAAACAATATGCAGACTATATAACCACAGATAATAACCTAGATGGTGTTGCAGAAGCAATAAATAAATATATTGAATAAAAAAATAAAAATGCACTAAACTATTAAAAGAGAGGTGCATTTTTTATGAAAGAAGATAAAGATAAAATAATTAAAGAAGACACAACAAAATATGGAGAATTTGTTTCGTCATATTTTGAATGGATAACGCCAGATGAGCAAAAACAAAAAGCAAAAGAGTTAGAACAACTAGGCAAAAAAGATAAAAAATAAAGCAAATATAATTTTAAAAAAATATAAATAAACTATTGACAACAAAAAAAAAGGTAGTATAATATAAATATAGGTCAAAGAAAGTCAAAGTCAAAAGGAGGCGATGAGGTGCGAATAGCAGATATGATAGAAGAATTTATAAAAGACTTATTTGAAGAAGAAAATTATATAGAAATACAAAGAAATGACCTAGCTGAGCATTTTAACTGTGTTCCATCTCAGATAAATTATGTAATTGCAACAAGGTTTAAACCTTCTCAAGGTTATTATGTAGAAAGCAAAAGAGGAGGAGGAGGATATATAGGCATAAAAAAAATAAATATAACAAAAAGCAATTCGCTTATGCATACAATAACAAGCATAGGTGATAGTTTAACAGCACAAGAGGTGGATATATTTATAAGCAACTTATTATCTTATAAAATGATAGAAACTAAAGAAGCAAAGCTTTTAAAGGTGGCAACAAGTGATAATGTATTAAATGTGCCACAAAATATAAAAGACAATTTAAGAGCGCGAATATTTAAAAATATGTTATTAAATTTAATTAATGATTAGGAGGTAGATAATATGTTATGTCAAAATTGTGGAAAAAATGAAGTGAATTTTAAATACACACAAGTAGTAAATGGGGTAAAAAAAGAAATGGCTTTATGTGAAAAATGTGCAAAAGAATTAGGCTTAGAGAACATGGATTTTAATATTCCAATAAATTTTTCTAGCTTTTTAGGAGATTTCTTTGGAGATTATGATGAGAATTTTTTGCCAAGCTTTACACAAAGTAATGCACTAAAATGCACAAACTGTGGAATGACATATGACGAATTCGTTGATAAAGGAAAATTTGGATGTGAAAATTGCTATAATGTATTTGAAAATAGAATTGATCCTGTTTTAAAAAATATACATGGATGCAATCAACATGTAGGAAGAAATAGCAAATTTATAAATAAGGCTAGTGAAAACCATAGTAAAACCGAGGAAAATACAATGCAAAATGATGAACAACATAGTAAACTAAAAAAACTTAATGAAGATTTAAAACAAGCAATAAAAGAAGAAAAATACGAGGAAGCTGCTAAGATAAGAGACGAAATAAAAAAGATAAATGATAAATAGAGGAGGAGAGTCTTATGATAAATTGGTATTTACAAAATGGAAAAGATTCAGATGTAGTTATTAGTTCAAGAATTAGACTTGCAAGGAATTTAGCAGATTTTCCATTTAAGGAAAAAGCAAAAACAAAAGATTTAGAGCAAGTGTTAAAAACTATAAAAGAAATAACGCCAAGCATAGGTTATAATATAAAATATATAGAATTAAAAAATATAGATGATGTTACCAAAATAAGTTTAATAGAGAAACATTTAATAAGTCCTGAGTTTGCCTCAAATGAAAATGGTGCAATATTAATAAATGAAGAAGAAAATATTTGCATTATGATAAATGAGGAAGATCATATAAGAATACAAGTATTTGCTTCAGGGCAAGAATTAGAAAATTTATTGAATTTAGCAATAGAATTAGACGAAAAAATAGATGGACTAGTAAAATATGCTGTGAACAAGAAGTATGGCTATTTGACATCATGCCCTACAAATGTTGGGACAGGTTTAAGAGCGTCTGTTATGGTACATTTACCAGCATTAACCTTAACAGGTAATATAAGTAAAGTATTAAATGTGATAAATAATTTTGGAATGAATATTAGAGGAATATATGGAGAAGGAACTCAAAGCCAAGGAAATATATACCAAATATCTAATAATCAATCATTAGGTTTAACAGAGAAGGAAATTATTAAAAACATAAAAACAATAACAGAAAAAGTAATAGAACAAGAAAGACTTGCAAGAAAGTATTTAGCAAAAAGACAAATAGACTTAGAAGACAAAGTATACAGAGCGTATGGAATATTAACAAATGCTAAAAAAGTATCTTCAGAAGAATGTAGAAAATTACTATCTGACATAAAATTAGGAACAGATTTAGGAATTATAAGAGAACTAAATGATGCAAAAGTAAGCAAATTAGAGTTATATACAAAACCTGGAAATTTACAAAAATATTTGGGAAAAAAGTTAGATGCATATGAAAGAGATATACAAAGAGCAAAAGTTATAAAGCAAATAATAAATAGTTAAAAATATATAATGAAAGGAAGGTGTCTAAAATGACATATAAATTTACAAATAGAGCAGAAAAAGCATTGGAAATAGCAAATGAGTTAGCAATAGAATTAAATCACAACTATATTGGAACAGAGCATTTACTATATGGGTTAGTAAATGAAGGAACTGGAGTTGCAAGTAAAGTGCTAGAAATGCAAGGCGTAACTTCTGAAAAAGTATTAGAAGAAATAGAAATGCTTATTGGAAGAGGAAATGAAGAACAGGAAAAAACAGAAACAGTTGGATTTACACCAAGAACTAAAAGAGTTATAGAAAATGCATTTAGAGAAGCAAAAAGATTAGATTCGGAATATATAGGAACAGAACATTTATTGATAGGAATAATGAAAGAGGGAGACAGTGTAGCAGTAAGAATAATGTTAGACTTAAATGTAAACCCTCAAAAATTATACAATGAAATAGTGAAGTTAGTGAATGAAGACGAAAACAGCAGCATAAATTCAACACAAACAAATAATAAAAATTTGGGAAGCTATAACCAAACACCAACATTAAACCAATTTGGTACTGACTTGACAAAGCAAGCAATAGAGGGAAAATTAGATCCTGTAATAGGAAGAGCAGATGAAATACAAAGAGTTATACAAATTTTATCAAGAAGAACAAAAAACAATCCATGTTTAATAGGAGAGCCAGGTGTTGGTAAAACAGCAGTAGTGGAAGGATTGGCAGAAAAAATAATAGCAGGAGATGTACCAGAAACTTTAAAAAATAAAAGAGTTGTAAGTGTAGATATATCTAGCATGGTAGCAGGTGCTAAGTACAGAGGAGACTTTGAAGAAAGAATAAAAAAATGTTTATCAGAAGTTAGAAAAGTTGGAGACGTAATATTATTTATAGATGAAATTCATACAATAGTAGGTGCTGGTTCAGCAGAAGGAGCAGTAGATGCAGCTAATATTTTAAAACCATTGCTAGCAAGAGGAGAAGTACAGGTAATAGGTGCTACTACACTAAATGAATATAGAAAATATATAGAAAAAGATGCTGCGTTGGAAAGAAGGTTTAGCCCAGTAAATGTTGGAGAGCCAACTCCTGATGAAACAATAGAAATACTAGAAGGAATAAGAGACAAATATGAGGCACATCACAATGTTAAAATAACAAAAGAAGCAATAGACTCTGCAGTTAAACTATCTGTTAGATATATTAATGATAGATTTTTGCCAGATAAAGCAATAGATTTAATAGATGAAGCTGCATCAAGAGTAAAGATGAGGAATTATACAAAGCCAGAAGGTATAAAAAAGCTAGAAGACAAAGTTGCAAGTATTGACAAAGAAAAAGAAGAAGCGGTAAGAGTTCAAGATTTTGAGAAGGCAGCAAGCTTAAGAGATAAAGAGAGCGAAGCAAAAAAGAAATTAGAAAAAGAAAAACAAAAATGGGAAGACAAAAATACGAAGAGTGTTTCTGAATTAACAGAAGAAGACATCGCAGAAGTAATATCAAGCTGGACAGGAATACCTGTTAAAAAATTAACACAAGATGAAAATGAAAAATTAAAAAATCTTGAAAAAACGTTGCATGAGAGAGTTATTGGTCAAAACGAAGCTGTAGAGGCAGTTGCAAAAGCAATAAGAAGAGGAAGAGTTGGTTTAAAAGACCCTAATAGACCAATAGGTTCATTCTTATTTTTAGGCCCAACAGGTGTTGGTAAAACAGAACTTTCAAAGGCATTAGCAGAGGCATTGTTTGGCAATGAAAATGCAATGATAAGAATAGATATGTCAGAATATATGGAGCCACATTCTGTATCTAAACTAATTGGTTCGCCTCCAGGATATGTAGGATTTGATGAAGGTGGACAATTAACTGAAAAGATAAGGAGAAAACCATATTCGGTAATATTGCTAGACGAAATAGAAAAGGCACATCCAGATGTAATGAATATGCTATTGCAAATATTAGATGATGGACGTTTAACTGATGCTCAAGGAAGAACAGTAAACTTTAAAAACACTGTAATTATAATGACATCTAATATAGGAGCAAGGTTAATTACAGATAAAACAACATTGGGATTTGCAAGCGAAGGCAATAAAAAAGATGAAACACAAAAAGAGTATGAAACAATAAAGAAAGATGTAATGGGAGAATTGAAAAAACAATTTAGACCAGAATTTATAAACCGTATTGATGAAATTATAGTATTCCATAAACTAAATAATGAGGACATTAGAAAAATAATGGATATAATGTTAAATCAATTAAAAAATAGACTAACAGAACAAGAAATAGACATAGAAATAGATGAAAGCGTAAAACAATTACTTATAGAAAAAGGAACAGATACAAACTATGGTGCAAGACCATTAAAAAGAACAATACAAAATGTATTAGAAGACAAGATTGCAGAAGCAATGTTAGATGGAAAAATAAAACCGGGAAAAGTTGCAAAAGTAATAGCAAAAGACGGAGAAGTGCAAATACAATAAAAAAACCAATGATATATATTGACAAGGAACCTTCTCATGAGGTATAATAAGTTGCATATGGTGAGAAATGGACACTAATAAATAGAAAGTTTATCCCACACGTAAAAGTGTAATTACTGAAGGGAGGGAAATATATATGTCAGAGGTTAAAGTTAATAATGGAAATATAGAGGATGCCCTAAAAAGATTTAAAAGACAATGTGCAAGAAATGGAGTATTGCAAGAAGTTAGAAAAAGAGAGCATTACGAAAAACCAAGCGTAAAAAGAAAGAAAAAATCAGAGGCAGCAAGAAAAAGAAAGTTTTAATAAATAAGAAGGAGGTTAAAAGTATAAAAGGCTTTTAACCTCTTTACTTTTGAAAATGAGGAGGAAATAATTATGTTAAAAGAAAAATTGTTAGAAGATTTAAAAGAATCTATGAAAGAAAAAAATACAATTAGAAAAAATGTTGTTCAAATGGTAAGAGCTGCAATATTACAAGTAGAAAAAGATAAACATATAGAAGTTAGCGATGACAAAATAGTTGAAATAATTGCAAAAGAGGCAAAAAAGAGAAAAGACTCATTAGAAGATTTTCAAAAAAGTGGTAGAGAAGATTTAATAGAACAAATAAATAAAGAAATAGAAATATTAAATGAATATTTGCCAAAGCAATTAACACAAGAAGAACTTGAACAAAAAATAAAAGAAATAATAGCAGAAGTAGGTGCAACATCTATAAAAGATATAGGTGTTGTAATGAAAACTGCAAAAGAAAAAATAGGTGCAACAGCAGATGGAAAAGCAATAAACGAAACAGCCAAAAAAATATTAGGATAAAACTATAAAAAGAAAAAATTTAAAACTTGTATAAATATTCCTAAATATATTATAATAATAGAAGAAAATTAATAGGGAGGCAAGGTGTAATATGAATTATAACAAACAAGAAATTAAAAGAGGAATAACTTTACACCAAATAAATACAAATAACTTTAAAACAAATTTATATGCTATATTTTTAGCAATTCCAATTACAAGAGAAAATGTTACAAAAGATGCTGTAATTTCAGCAGTACTAAGAAGAGGCACAAATAATATAAAATCACAAGAATTAATAAGTCAAGAATTAGAATCAATGTATGGTGCAAGTTTTGACTGTGGAATAGAAAAAACAGGAGATAATCATGTATTCAAATTTTATTTGGAATCATTAAGTGATGAATTCTTACCTGCAAAAGAAGACCTGTCAAAAAAAAGTATAGAAATTTTATTAGATATAGTATTTAATCCACTAATTGAGAATGGTGGATTTAAAGCTGAATATGTAGAGGGCGAAAAAAATAATATAAAACAAATAATAGAATCTAAAATAGATAATAAAGGACAATATGCATATGACAAATGTATAGAAGAAACATTTAATGGGAAACCATATGGATTATACAAATATGGATATATAGAGGATTTAGAGAAAATAACGCCACAGAATTTATATGAATACTACAAAAAGATGATATCAGAATGTAAGATAGATATATTTTGCTCTGGAATAACGGAAAACATAGAAAAAGATATAAAAGAAAATAAAAATATACAAAAGGTAAATGAGAGAAAACCTAATTGCATAATTGGAACAACTGTAGAATTACCTGTGCAAGAAACCAAAACTGTTCAAGAAAGTATGCAAGTGTCACAAGGAAAGCTAGTTATAAGCTTAGATGTGGATAGTAAAATAGAAAATTTAAGCTATGTAGCTTCTGTTTATAATGCAATTTTAGGAGGAGGAGCTAACTCAAGGCTATTCCAAAATGTTAGGGAAAAAGAAAGTCTGGCATACACTGCAGGTTCAAGCTACTTAAAACCAAAAAATATGATATTTATTAGATGTGGAATAGAAATACAAAATTATAATAAAGCATTAGAAACCATAAAAGTTCAGTTAGACGATTTAAAAAATGGAAAGATAGAAGAAGAAGATATAGAAAATGCAAAAAAATTAATAATAGCCTCTGTTAAAAGCATAACATCAGAACAAGATACAGAAATAACGTATTACTATGGGCAAGAATTGGCAGGAACACTTATAGAGATATCAGATTATGAAAATAAAGTTAATGCAGTAACAAAGGAACAAATACAAGAAATTGCAAACAGTGTAAGCATAAATACAATATATTTTCTTAAAGATTAAAAGAGCTTGTTTATAAAAAACAAGAAAGGAATGAGAACAAGAATGAAGATTATTGAAAGCTTAAGAATTAAAGAAAAAGCCTATGTAGAGACTTTAGAAAATGGGCTAAAAATAATAATAATCCCTAAAAACAATACAAACAAAAAATATATAATATGGGGAACACATTTTGGATCAATAGACAATCATTTTATAATGCCAAAAACAGGAGAAGAAGTATATATTCCAGATGGTGTTGCACACTTTTTAGAACATAAAATGTTTGAACAAGAAAACGGAAAAAACAGTTTAGATGTTTTAATGGCATTAGGATTAGATGCAAATGCATATACAACAAATGACCACACAGCATATTTATTTGAATGTACTGATAATTTTTATCAGGGATTAGATGAACTTATGAATTATTTGCAAAATCCGTATTTTACAGACGAAAATGTCGAAAAAGAAAAAGGTATAATAGGGCAAGAAATAAAAATGTATGAAGATGATCCAGGCTGGCAATTATATATGAATGCATTGGATTGTATGTATAAAAATAACCCTATAAAAATAGATATAGCTGGAACTATAGAATCAATATCTAAAATAACACCAGATGTATTATACAAATGCTATAATACATTTTACAATCCTGCAAACATGACTATGGTGGTATGCGGAGATTTTGAACCAGAAAAAATATTAGATGAAATAAAGAAGCGACTTATAAAAAAGGAAAATCAAGGGGAAATAAAAAGAATATATCCTCAAAAAGAAAAAGAAATAAATATGCCATATAAAGAAAGCAAAATGAAAGTTAGCATGCCAGCGTTTATGGTAGGCTACAAAGATGTGCAAGGAGAAGAATACAATCCAAGAATTGCAGTAAAAAAACATATTGCAATAGAAATATTGCTAAATATGATAATAGGAAAAAGTTCAAATTTATATAAAGAGTTATATGAAAAAGGTATTATTTTATCAGAACCAGGTTTAGACTATGAATTTACGGACCAGTATGCACATATACTAATATCTGGACAATCAAACAATCCACAAGAGATACAAAAAAGAATAAAGGAAACAGTAAAAACATTTAGAGAGAATGGATTAAATGAACAGCATTTTGACAGAATTAGAAAAAAAGTATATGGAGATTATGCTATAGAGTATAATAGTGTAGGCAATATAGCTAGAATGTTCTTAGCAGATAATATGAAAGGAATAAATAGCTTTGACTATATAGATGACTATAAAGCGGTAACAAAACAATATGTAGAGGAAATTTTAAAAGATATATTCAAAGAAGAAAATATGGTATTGTCAATTGTTAAATAATATATTAAAATAGGAATATAAAATGACTTTATAAGTTATTTTGTAAAACAATAGAAGAAAAGGATGAAAAGAGAGAATGAACACAGTAGAATTTCCACTATTAAATTTAAAACTAGAACTATCAGAAGTCGCAATAAAAATATTTGGCTTAGGAATAAAATGGTATGCTATAATAATAGTCTTTTGTATTATTATGGCATTGATTTGGTGTAAATTCAGGTCGGAAAAATACAACATAGATTTTGACGAAATATTAAGTTTATTTATTATATTAATTCCAACTGTAATTATTTGTGCAAGATTGTATTATGTACTATGTAATTTGAACTATTATTTGAGTAATCCAATCCAGATAATAAATATTAGAGGTGGAGGGCTTGCTATTTATGGCGGAATAATAGGCGGAATAATAGCATGCTACATATTTTGTAAAAAGAAAAATATAAATATACTTAATTTATTAGACTGCATAGCACCAATATTAGCACTTTCACAAGGAATTGGAAGATGGGGCAACTTCATAAATGTAGAGGCTTATGGTACAGAAACAAATTTACCATGGAAAATGGGAATAATAGAGGACGGAGTAAAAAAATTTGTACATCCAACATTTTTGTATGAATCATTAGGAACTATAATTATATTTGTAATATTGGCAGTTTTACAAGACAAAAGGAAATTTGAAGGTCAAATAGCATATATGTATTTAGCATTATATTCTCTATTAAGATTTTTTATAGAAGGAATAAGGGCAGATAGTTTAATGGCATTTAATATAAGAATTTCACAAATATTGTCACTTATAATTTTTGTATTATCTATTGGAATTATAGTACAAAATATAATAAGAGAAAAACAAACGTCGAAAAAAGACGAATAATGTTGAAAAAAATCACTCGAAAAACCGGCTAAAAGCCTAAAAATCAACAAAAATAGTTGACTTGAATGTAAAAATATGGTATTTTAGATATATACAAAAGAAAAAACATAAAAAAAGGAGAGTGATTGTATGTTAAATGAAGAAATTTGTAAACTAAGGGATGAACTAAATAACAGCATTACATCCGGGAAAGATTATAATGAGATATACGAGATAAGTACAGAGCTAGATAGACTAATAGCTATGTACTATAGAAAAAGCATAAAAGACGGGCCTAAAAGAAAAAGAAGAATAAGGGAAAAATTGTTTAGTATTGTAATAGCATAAAATAAATTAGGAAGGAAGTTAAAAAACCTTCCTTTTTTCAGGATTATGCGCAAAATAATTAACAAAAAAGTTTACATTAAAAAGTACATGTGTTATAATTTCAGATAATAAGAGGTGAAAAAATGAATCAAATTCTTTACGTAGGCGAAAATAAAGGAAATGGACCAAAAGCAATAAAAAGCATTGTGAAATTTTTTGCAATAGTAATAATAGTATTTGGAATTATCTTAATGGGAAAAGGTTCATATGCAATATATAAAAATATAGAAATTAACAGTGGAGATAATATACCAGTAGTATATATGGATAGGGTTAACAATACGGTTGTAATAAAAGCTGAAGATAACATAGAAATATCAAAATTAATATACAGTTGGAATAAGGGAGAAGAAACTATATTACTTCCAAACAGCAAAAAAGTAGAAGAAGTAGTATTACTTCCAAATGAAAATAGTGTGTTGAATGTTACTATAGTTGATACAAAAGGTAAAGAAACAAAATTTATGCAAGAATGGAATATCGAAGGAACAGATATAAGAAAACCAGAAATAGAAATAACAACAGATGAAGATATTAGAAAAATAACAATTATTGCAAGAGATGAAACAGAAATAAATTATCTAATATATAAATGGAATGAAGAAGAAGAAATAAAAATTAATGCAACAGAAAATGACAAATTGAAAATTCAAGAAACAATAGATATGATATTAGGGGAGAATAAGCTAACAGTTAAAGCAGTAGATAAAAATGGAAATACAGAAACATTAGAAAAAACGATAATAATTTCATCTAAGCCTGTTATAGCTATAAAGCAAAGCAATGGCAAACTAGCAGTTACAATAAATGATGAAGTTGGAATAAAAAAGGTAACATTAAATATTAACGGTCAAACATATGGAGGAAATTACTCAGGAAAGAAACAATTAAAATTAAATGTGCCATTAAAAAAAGGCAATAATACAATAAGCATAACAGCAATAAATGAATCAGATTTAGAGCAAAAAGTAGTAAGAGAATTTACGTATAAACAATAGAAAAGAGGGAGAAAAATGATACAAGAAGTCTATTTAATAGATAACGAAGATGATATAAAAAACAAATTAGAAGTAATGTTTGAAAATGAAAGTGACTATAAATTTAAGAAAGCTAATACAAATGAAATAGACACAGTATTAAGAAATATTCCCGCATTAATAATAATTAATGAAGACAATATTGAAGATGACATAACAAAAATATGTAACAACATTAGAAATAATGAGGATAACAGTATAACTCCAATAATTGTAATATCATCAAATAGAGACAAGAGTCATAGGATAGAAATACTAAAGGCATGTGTGGAACATTATATAATAGCACCAATAGATGAAGAATATTTATATTATACAATAAAAAATGTAATTAGACTTTTATACATAAATAGAAGAGTAAGTCCATTAACAGGACTACCAGGAAATGTGCAAATACAGGCAGAAATGAAAAAACGTTTATTAAACAAGGAAAACTTTTCTATGATATATTTTGATTTAGATAACTTTAAGGCATATAATGACATTTATGGTTTTTTAAATGGAGACGAAATAATAAAATTCACAGCAAGAACTATAATAAAGAATATACATATGTCAACAAATGAAGAAAAATTTGTTGGACATATAGGCGGTGATGATTTTGTAGCAATAGTAGGAGGCATGGAATGCGAACAAATATGCCAAAACATAGTAGCAGAATTTGACAGAGAAGTAGTCAAATATTTTACACCAGAGGACGTAGAAAAAGGATATTTGGAAGTGCCAAATAGAAAAGGGATAATAGAACAATATCCAATAACAACAATTTCTGTAAGTGCAGTAGTAGTTGACGCAGGAAGATTCCATAATGCACTAGAAATAGGAGAAGTAGCAGCACAAGTAAAACATTTAGCAAAAATAACACCGGGAAGCACATATGTAATAGATAGAAGAAAAAAATGAAAGAAAAATGATAGTAACTTCATTTTTGTCACATTCTTTTAAATTATATTTTTTCTTTAATTGTTCAAATAGCTCGTTTGAAACACATAAATCAAGATCTCCAACTATTTCTCTTAATCCATATAGCAACATAGATCCACTAGATAAAATATAATATTCTGTTTTGGGTAATTCTAAAGAGTTTAGCAAATTTAATAATTCCTCTTTATTCATTTTTAAATTTCTCCTCACATAAAATTACCATTATTATAGCAAAGTATAATAAAAATAGTCAATATTGCATTCGCATATAAATAGCTGAAACATAAGTATTTGTAAAATCTAACGCGAATGGTAATATAAAATAAAATTGCCTCATATATAAAAATAATATGTTCACGAATGCAATATTGAGTATTCTAAATATTTCACAAAGTTCATTAAGAAATTGGTTAGCAGAATTTGCTTGAAAGTGTACAATTTTGGCTATTGATATAATATTAAGTGACTATAAATAAATTGTAAAAAGGTTGAATATAAGTTCTATTTATAATATAATCATCTCATAAGTACGATACAATAAATTAATCAAAAATTGAATCAAAGTATTGACACAACAAGTAAAAGTCTGTATAATGTGCTCAAAAAAAGGAAGTGGAAAGATATAAAATTCAATGGATCGAAAATTGATATTAAATTAATACTAAAATCATTTATATCAAACATTGTTTCACCATTTTTCTGCTTTATAAATTTTTATAGAAGGTAAAGTTATTATATTTTATGTAATTATGCCTTCTATTTTTTTGAAAGAAGAACAAGTATGATAAATAAACAAAATCAATTATATGAATTACTAAATGAAAAAAATAGCTTAAACGAAATTCAAAGTTATATAAGAGAAATAATTACAATTAGAGGTTTTTCTGAACAAAGAGTACAAGATAAAATGTTATTATTACTTGAAGAAACAGGAGAGTTAGCAAAAGCTATTAGAAAAACACTGCCAGAGGCTTCCATAGACTATGAAAAAATAGAAAATTACACAGATATTGAAGAAGAAATTGCAGATGTATTCATAGTATTGGTTTCTATATGTAACAGGTTAAATATAAACTTGTATGATGCAATTAAGAAAAAAGAAGAAAAAAACATAAAAAGACAATGGAGAGTAAATGAAGGAGAAAAAAATGAACAATAATCAATCTTTATATTTACTATGGGCAACTATTTTAAACCAATCACAAAGTGCCGAAACAGTGTTGGAGAACACATTTGAATTATTCAAAAGATTAAATCTACTTTCAGATTTTGATAAAGAATACAAAACTCTTGATTACGAAAAGATAGAAAAAAATATGGCAACAAAACCATGTTTACATAGATTCCCAAGAAATATGTCTATGAATATATGGGATAGTGTTTGTATGATTAATGAAAAGTACGAAAGTAGTCCAAAAAAATTATTTACAAATTTTAATGAAATAGATGATGTAAAAGATAGATTAATGGAATTTAGAGGAATTGGAGAACACAAGGCTGATACTGCAATAATAGTTTTAGGAATTTACACAGGAAATAATGGATTAAATAATGTATTTGATGCAAAATGTATGGAGCTATATAAAACAATAGGACAAGAAATACAAATATTAGATAGGTTAGGAGATGTTGAATTTGATAGATAAAATTTTTTTGATATAACGAAATTTTGCAATGCAGAGTGTAAATATTGTTTTACAAATGCAGAGCATTATAATAATGCAATTGCAAATAAAGAATTGAATATTGATGAAATAGTTAATTTTCTAAATGAATTAACAAAAAAAGGAATATATAAAGTTTCTATTGGTGGAGGGGAACCATTTTTGAAAAATTTGGAAGAAATAATCAAAAGAACAAGTAGCAAAATGAAATTTTCAATAACTACAAATGGTTCAATAGTAAGAGATCAATTTATAAAATTATTTCTAAATAATAAAAACATAAAAATAACAATTAGCTTAGACAGTTTAGAAAATGAAAAATCAAACTTGATTAGAAAAAATATAGATGTTAATAAAGTAATTGAGAATATAAAAAAATTATGCGAGCATGAAGAATTAAGAGAAAGATTATCAATAAGAACTACTATTTCTACAATAAATTATAAGGAGGCTTATGACATTATAAGATTCTGTGAAGACAACAAGATAAAAAATTTAAAAATAAACCAAATAGAAAATATAAAATTTTATTCGGGAGATGTAGAAAAGATATTACCGGAATTGATAAATACGGAAAAGATTAAACCAGATGTTGTATTTGTAGATCCCCCAAGAAAAGGATTAGACAATAAAACAATAGAAATATTAAATAAAACAAAACCAGAGCAGATAATATATATAAGCTGTAATCCAGCGACAATGGTAAGAGATTTGCAGAAGCTAGAAAACGACTATATTATAAAAGAGATACAACCAGTAGATATGTTTCCATATACATCACATGTGGAGTGTGTATCTGTTCTTGAATTGAAGGAAAGTACTGAAAAATAAACAAATTTGAGATGTTTCTAACATATCAAAATAACACCTAAAAAAGACTTAAAAAATGATAAATTTGATTAAAATTTATAAAAAATAATTATAACGTGGTTAGTAGGAAACATGTTTCCGCATACCACCTTTAAAGACATCAAAATAAAAAATTGGTGTCTTTTTTTGTATGTATAAAAAAATATTTAACTTGTGCCCAAGTTGGTTACAAGTTAAATGAAATAATTTACAGGAACACAACAAAAAGCAAAGGCAAAAGGAAAATCTGTCAAGATGGATTTGTATATACGATTTTTAAATTTTCTCCTCCTTACAATCCTCCCCTTTATACTAACTGAGAATATAATTACTATCTGAGAAAAGAATATATATTATTTATTATATACTATAGTAGAACTTTTTTTCTTTCAAAACCCTTAATGACACTAATGACAAATGACACTAATGACACCACATTAAGTGTTTTTCTACACTACCAGAAAGTTCGTGTTAAAGTCATTTTTGACCTAAATGATGCCTATCTGTCTTAATGATTGTTGAGATAAAATGTTTTACATTATACCAGTCAGTCCCTCTCGCAAAAGCAAGGAAATGATGAAGAGTAGGAAACTGTTTCTCCCTCTCCGTTATGCAATGATGTTTGCTGTGCCAGGATGAAAAAATGAACAAAAACCAAAGGTTTTGTAGTGTTTATGCAGATTTCATCTGTGAAATATGGATATTTATCCATAATATAAAAGAATTATTTTCATGCATAAAAATGCAAAATAAAGCCCAAGAACGAAATGTATAAATATACAATCACAAAATAGCAAGTTTTAAGAGTGAATATGTAGTAAATAAAACTTACAAAACACAAAAGATGAACATGTTTTTATATTTACTGAACTTTAGCAAGTTCATAAGTTATCACTCCCTTCGGTCGTTAGAAGTTATAACCAACAGCCTTCTTGGTCAAGAAGAAACTACTTTTCATGCTATGAGAAGAGGAGAAATAACCCCTCTGCAGCCCATGAGGGGGGAATGGTTTATTTTGTAAACCAAAGTTAAATATTTGTTTTTTGAGGGAAAAAAGCTTGGTTTATAAAATAAACTATGTTATCTTTGTGCCCGAAATCATGAGTGTGAAGAGTGATGTGGTTTATAAAATAAACTAAGCGTTCAACCGGACTCCTTTATTATATAAGGAGTCGCAAACTAAAAGAAAAATGGAAGAAAAGAAGATTTCTGAGCAGGAGAGCCTTGAGCTCATCAACCAGATGATAGAGCAGACAAGAAGGGATTCGACAGTAGGTTCGGGCAATACGTTCCTGATTTGGGGTTATGTGTGTATGGTCGTGTCGCTTGCCGTCTTTGTTGCGGCATATACAGGTCCTGGAGCCTGGGGATGGCTTTACTTGGGCATTCCCGTTTTGGGTGGCGCTGCCACGCTGATAGCTGGAAGAAAGAAAAAGAATGTGCCTTCTACGTACACCTCGAAGAGTATCAACAGCATCTGGGCGTGCCTGACGGGGGTGTTTGCCGCCTATGCCGTTTACAGTCTCGGGTATTGGGCCGAGCCGGAAGGCTGGTCGGGAATGTTTCTGCTGGGATTGTTGCTGCCCGGTATTGGAACCTACTGTACCGGCACCATTCTGAAGGAAGAGCTGCTGAAGCTGTGCGGCTTGATAGGTGTCATGATGGGAGTGGGCTTCCTGCATGACTTATGCACGGGCGCAGTGATTAGCCTGGCATGGCCGATGCTGATGGCGGTTTCTTCGGCGATAACGCTTGTCGCGCCAGGACATTATCTGAACTATCAATCAAAAAAACAGCGTAAATGATGCAGGAACTGAATCCTCTATTACACAGTCAGTTGAGGCTTGCCGTCATGTCGGTGTTGCTGAGTGCTGAAGAAGCTGACTTCGTGTATCTGAAGGAGAAAACGGAGGCTACAGCGGGCAACCTGAGTGTGCAGTTGGACAAACTTGCCTCGGCTGGCTATATCGAGAAGGAGACTGACGGCTCGGGCTCCAAGCCGAGAACAGTCTGCAGAATGACTGAGGCTGGCCGACAGGCCATGCAGGAATATGTAGCGGCGCTGAAGACCTATTTCTCGGGTCTTTGATGCAGAGAATGAAAAAATGCTGCCATCTGACGGGTTCTCTGACCTGACCGATGACAGCATTTTGCTGTTGGGAGGGTGTTATTGTTTGTCGGGCGAATCAGAACTCTCTTTGTCTATTTCGCGGAAAAGGCCGAAGAATCTGTTGCCAGCCCAGATGATGCCGGCAATCAGGGCTATGGAGACTAAGCCCCTCAAAAATCCACTCAGCAGACCAGGCAGACTGTCCCAGAACGGAATATAATGTACTCCGAACCCTACAGCTATGGACAACACCAATGTGCCGACGATGAGGAGTTTCTCGTTCCGGAAAGTGGGCGAGGGGGCTTCTACTTCTACCAGGTTTCGCAACTTGTATATCTTGTAGGTAAAGAATATGCAATTCAGAACCAAAAGGGCAAAGCATGTTATCATTCCGCCTAAGAAGATGCTCTCGCTCTCTATCCATTCCGCACAGCCGGCCCATATGAAGAAGAGGGCATAAACAACAGACTGCAGGCGACCGCAAAGCGACAGGCAGTGTACTTGCCGGGCGTTGACTATCTTGACGAATGGCAGATCGTAAGCCGATGGATGATAGCTGTGACGGAAGCTGAGACCAACGCTGACTGTGCCGAAGATGGCGACGATAAGGTAAGACTGCCATTCCTCGGCTGCGGCATGGATGATGTTTCTGATGATGAGGAGCCAAATGGCAAGCAACAGGATTCCGATGATGTACTCGAAAATTCTGACACTTGCTGTGCGATAAATCTTGACTTGTGCGAAGATGCTGTCCTGCTCCTCGTCATCGCTGGCACTGAACAGGTCGAGCGCAAAATGCAACAGTTTGTTTTTCATTTTTCCTTCTGTTTCTTAGGCAGTCTGCCTGCTTTGCGCAGCGCTTCGGAGATGATCCATTGCAACTGGCCGTTGGTGGAACGGAACTCGTCAGCAGCCCATGCCTCAATGGCGCTCATCGTTTCCGAATCGATGCGTAATATAAAACTTTTTTCACCATCGAGACAGCGCCTTCCACAATCTTCTCTCTGGCTGAGATGATGGCTGAAGCCTGCTGACGACGAAGCATCACGGCGGCCTTTTCTTATGGGAATTACTCCCCCTTATTCTTCCTCTTCTTCCTCGGCATCGAGGGGAATGGGTTCTTTCTTTCCGAAGTCGGGGTCGATCTTGAGGAAGGCGGTGACTACGAAGGTGATGGTGCAGCACGCCATGACGATGATGAAGAACAGGCGATAACCCACCATGTCCTTGAGATAGCCCGAGAGCATGCCGGGAAGCATGAGGCCGAGATAGGAAATGCCCGTACAGATGGAATAATGGGAGGTCTTGAATTTGCCCTGGCTGTAGAAGAGCATGTAGAGGGTGAGGACGGTGAAGCCCAAGCCATAGCCGAACTGCTCGACAAACAGACAGGAGGAAACCACGATGAGGTTGGAGTTGAGCGAGTAGCTCAGGAAGATGTAGACAGCATCGGGCAGCGTGATCGCCATGACCATGGGCCACAGCCACTTCTTCATGCCGTCGCGGCTCACCAGGATGCCGCCGATGATGCCGCCCAGGAGGAGTCCGATGAGTCCGACGGTGCCATTGGCGAAGCCATATTCCTGGGGCGAGAGTCCCAGTCCGCCCTGTGAGTTGGGGCGGAGGATGAAGGTCTTGGTCATGGTGTTGAGCAGGGCCTCGGGGAATCGATAGAGCAGGAGGAAGAGCATGACGCAGATGGTTTCCTTGACGGGGAACTTCTGGAAGAACGTGCCGAACATGTTCTTCAGCTCGTGAGCCACTTCGCCCACGCTCCGTTCGGTCTGCACATCGTCGGCAGGACGCGGCATGAAACGGCTGTGATAGAGCCACAGCGCGATGAAGATGCCTGCCAGACCATAGAATATCAGCGCCCACGAGAAGCGTATCTGGTTGCGGAACACTACCTGCAGGACGCCTGCCAGCGACACTAAGACGCCGTTGACGAAGATGATGGCAAGTCGGTAGAAGGTGTTGCGCAGACCCACATACTTGGTTTGGTTGTGCTCGTCGAGCTCTATCATGTAGAATCCGTCGGCAGAGATGTCGTGCGTGGCGCTGCAGAAGGCGATGAGGAAGAAGAAGCACATCGTGGCCTGAAACCAAAATGCCGTGGGGATGGAGAAGGCGATGCCCGCCAGGGCAGCTCCGATGAGCGCCTGCATGGTGAGCACCCACCAGCGCTTGGTTTTCAGCAAGTCGATGAACGGACTCCACAGGGGTTTGATGACCCATGGCAGGGCCAGCCAGCCTGTGTAGAGGCCCACATCAGAGTCGGTGAGTCCCATCTGCATGTACATTACGACAGAAAGACCCGTGACAATGATGTTGGGCAGTCCTTCTGCAAAATATAAGGTTGGAATCCAAGCCCAGGGACTCCTGCTGTTTTTATTTGTTGCCACTTTTTTGGAAATGTTTTTTCAGGAGTTAAAGGAGTTAAGGAGTTATCGCTCCCTTCGGTCGCTGAGGAGTTAAGACAAATGCCTTGATGAAATATTTTGTGTTTGATGTTTAATTTCAAGTCCACAAAAGCTATTGTCTTAACTCCTTAACTTCTTAACTCCTTAAACCCCTTAATCTTATTTATATACTTTCTTGATTTCGGCTCCCTGATAGTAGTGCAACAGGATGGCGTCGTAGTCGAAGCCTTCCTCGCCCATGACGGCGGCACCTATCTGGCAGAGTCCCACACCGTGTCCCCATCCGGCTCCGATGATGTCGAAGCGCTGCGGAACGCCTTTCTCGTCGATGTCGCATCTGTCGACCACGAATGCAGAGCTGTAGAGATGGGTGTCGCTCAGGGCACGGCGTATCTCGAGTTCCTTGCCGATGACGAATGTCTTCTCGGTGCCCACGATGCGCAGTTTGCTGATGCGTCCGCTCTTGCCTCGCTCTTCGGCCTGAAGGTCGAGGATGTCGCCGAAATTCATTTTCAGTTTCTCGTCGAGCAGCTGCTTCAGCTTCTCCTGGGTCAGCGTCACCTTCCAGCGGTAGAAGTCGGCTGTTTCCTGGTCGTAGTCGTTGAGCACCTGCGAGAGTATCTTCTTGTCTGTGGTGTTGCAGAAGGCAGGAGGGTTGGAGCGGATCCAGGCTTCGGCAGCAGCCTCGTCTTGCAGCGAGGGCAGTGGGGCTGGGGCTGCGGAGCCGACAGACTTCACGCCCTGTATGATGTCGCGCACGCTGCTGAGATAGTTTTTCGGTGTGTCCTCCCAGCAGTACTGGAACTCCTCGGTGACGCCGCCGCAGCACTTCGAGAAGCGTGCGTCGCAGATGTCGTCGCCGTCCATCAGGATCTGTCCCTTGGTCTGCCGGATGGCTTCTGCCACATGGGGCGAAGTCTCCTTGGTGATGCCCTGATAGCGCTGGCAGTGGTCGTCGGCGCAGACGTCGAAGATGGTGTGGTCCTCGCGGTCGTACCAGCGTATGAGTCGGTCGTCTTTCTTGACAAAGGAGAAGAAGTTGTTGCCCGACTCAGCCACCTCGCGGCGCTTCTTCATCTGTGCCAGGAGCCACGAGCGGGAGATGACAGCATGGGCCTTGAGCAGCTCGAGGCTCGACGTGGCGCTCATCTCGCTCGAGATGACGCTCTCGAGGTATCGCTCTACGGGCAGCTCATTGATGGCGCATATCTTGTCCGACTCCACCACAAAGTGCAGGGTGCCGAGGAAGGTCTGTGTCTCCTTGCGTTCCCAATGGAAGTTGACGCCTATGGTCACGTCGCTGAGCGAGAAGGAGGCATCGGCGCTCTGCGGATGGAAGGTGAGCGAGCTGTACTGGTTGCCGTTCCACAGGATGCCGCCCTCGGAGAACGCCACTTCCTGTTCGCCCGTCACCATCTCGCCCTTGGCCAGGTAAGGCTTGTTGAGCGAGAAGTGAATCTTCTGTCCGCTCACGATGCCCACGTTCACGTTGGGCTGTTTGCCCTTGCCGGCAAGCAGCTGGAGCGGATGCTCGTGAGCGGTCGCGGCAGAGGCCTTGAGATTGCTGACGATGGCTTCCATCTTCTCTGCCGAAATGCCGCACTCGCGCAGCAGGTCTGTGGCTTTGTCGAGGTTGATCTTGCTGAAATCTTCCTCGCGCGGAGTGATGATCAGTCCTGCCATGTCGAGCGCTCCTGGCGAAACCATCATCTGGGCCTCGCCTTCGGCGAAATAGGCGTCAGGGCGGTGCTTCTCTCTCGGGATGACGACGCTGATAAACTCGTCGCCTTTTCGCCAGGCGATGATGTTCATCATGGGCTCGCTCTCGTCGCCACGCATCGGCATGGAGCGATAGAGGCGATGGAAGAGTTCCTCGTCGCTGTCCTCGCTCTTCGAGATGATGACGAAGGCAGGCACGAGGAAGTCGCGCAGCACGGAAATCTTCTCCTCGTCGGTGAGCGAGATGACGTCGGTGAGGTTGCGCGAGAGGCGTTGCCAGTTGGTCTGCAGGGGCAGCACGCCGCTTGTGCCAGCCTGGAAGTGCAGGTGGTCGGGGGCTGAGGCGCCACACTTAGGACCGTTGTAGAACACCATCAGCTCGCTGTGGAGTGACAGCAGTCTGTGCATCTCGCCATAATGGCGGTAGATGGACTGTGGCTGGTGCTTGGTGGCGGGAATGGTGAAGTGGACCGGCAGGATGGGGAAGGGGTTGACCAGGAGCTGGAAGTGGTCGTCTATCTGCTTGGTCATCTGTTCCTTGGGGCGGTTTCGCTCGCACAGGAAGCAGGGGCGCTCGCCGAGTGTGTGCTTGTCTATCTTGGCGCCTGTGCTGACGATGCGTGCAGGATTGAACTGCACCTTCAGCTGGTCGGAGAGCTGGCGCACCTCTACGTGCTTGAGGTCGCGGAAGCGGTGGCGTGCGTCTTCCCACATCTCCAACTGTCGGTTGAAGAAGCGCGAGATGCTGCTGTCCTCCATGATGTCGGCCTTGCCCTGCAGCATCTGCTGTCGGGCCTTGAGCTCCATGGTGCGCAGGCGGTCTTTATACAGGTTGTTGGCATTCACCCGCTCCACGCTGAGGGCTGCGTCGCTGTTGCCACCCCAGCGGCGGCAGAGATAGAGCTCGTCGTAGATGCGGCCTATGCGGTAACGGCGCGAGAAAGCCAGTCCCAGGGCGTAGTCTTCGCCATAGGAGGTGTTGGGGAACTGTATCTGTCGCACCAAGGGTGTGAAGAAGGCGCGTGGTGCTCCCAAACCATTGATGCGCAGGGCGTTGTTGCAGCCGTTGTCTTCGGTCCATTCCTTGTGGTCGATGAGTCCCGGTGGCAGGGTGTTGAGGTCGAAGTCGCACATGCGGTACGAGCCGATGATCATGGCTGCCTTCTGCTCGTGGAAGGCGTCGACGATCTTCTGCAGTGTCTTGGGTGAGGAATACAGGTCGTCGCTGTCGAGCTGTACGGCGAACTTTCCGCAATGGTCGCTGTTGACAGCCACATTCCAGCAGCCGCCGATGCCCAGGTCGGTGCGGCCGGGCACTATCTGTATCAGGCGCCCGTCGTCTATCGAGTCGAGGATTTCACCGGTGCTGTCGGTGGAATGGTTGTTGACCACGATGACATTATAGGGGAAATTGGTCTTCTGGGACAGGGCGCTCTTCACGGCGTCGGCAATGGTCTTCTCGCGATTGAACACGGGAATGACGACAGAGGCCTCGCAGGCGAAGTCCTGCTCGTCGAAGTCGGGCTGGCGGTAGAAATTGGTGTCGACGATGGCTCCCACCTTCTCGAGATGGGCTGTGCAGGCACGCTCCATCTCAATCTGTACCTCGCGGTTGCGCGGATTGACATAGTCGAACTGTTTCTCGCCGCTCTTGCGGGTGTCGAGCTCGGCCTCGGTGTAGAGATATTCGTTGAGATGGAATATCTCGCCCTTTCTGCTCAGATACAGGCGCAGGTCGTAGAGTCCGGCATACTGATAATCCACACGGTCGGTCTGCGCCACATAGTCGAGCAGCGCCTGCGACTTGATGAGCCACAGACTGCCGAAGTCGAAGTCGTCGCGGAGGCTTCCTGCCTGATAGTCGATGGCGGGATGCTTCGTCAGGGCGCCTTCCTCCAAGGAGTAGTGGTCGCTGTAGACCATCACCGCTCCCGTGTCGTCGGCAGTGCGCAGAAAGCGTTCCAGGGCATAGAGCCCCCAGCGCACCGACGCCATCCTGGTGCACAACAGCAGATAGTCGGCATCCGTGTTCTCGGCTATGCTCATCACCGTGTTGGATGACTCCATTCTGTCGATTACTACAAAGGTACAGCCTTCGGGCACTTGGTGCTGCGAGGCAAAGTCGCTGCTTACCAGCAGATTGATATGTTGAACCGTCTTGTTCTCATGAAGCTCGAGCAGCGTTTCTTCACCCTTCTCCAAGGCTTCAAAAGGCAAGAAAAGGTCTATTTTTTCTCTCATTTTTGCTTATTATCTTAAAATATGTGGCAAAGATAACAATTTTTCAGCAAAAAAGCGTATCTTTGCACTATGAATAACGAAAAAAAATATCTTCTCGGTCTGACACTCGCCGAACTGAAGCAGGTGGCCAAGGATTTGGGCATGCCTGCCTTCACCGGTGGACAGATGGCAAAATGGCTCTATCAGCAGCATGTGAAGAGCATCGACGAGATGACGAACATATCGAAAGCCAACCGTGCCAAGCTGGCTGAAGAATACGAAATAGGATGCTTCGGATATTCCGACGCACAGCACTCGGTAGACGGAACCATCAAGTATCTGTTCCCCACAAGGAGCGGAAAGTTTGTCGAGACGGTCTACATCCCCGACAAAGACCGCGCCACGCTTTGTGTATCGTCACAGGTGGGGTGCAAGATGAACTGCCTGTTCTGTCAGACAGGAAAACAGGGGTTTGAGGGCAGTCTGCCTGCTGGCGACATCCTCAACCAGATATACTCGCTGCCCGAGGTGGACAAGTTGACCAACATCGTGTTCATGGGGCAGGGCGAGCCAATGGACAACCTCGACAATGTGCTCCGTGCCACGGACATCCTGACTGCCGACTATGGTTGGGCATGGAGTCCCAAGCGCATCACCGTCAGTTCGGTGGGCGTGAAGAATAAGTTGAAACGATTCCTCGAGGAGAGCGAGTGCCACGTGGCCATCTCCATGCACGACCCGATACCGGCAGAGCGTGCCGAGCTGATGCCGGCAGAGAGAGGAATGGGAATAGAACAGGTGGTGGAACTGTTGCGCAACTACGACTTCTCGCATCAGCGCCGACTCTCGTTCGAATACATCGTCTTCAAGGGGCTGAACGACAGCATGCAGCACGCCAAGGCCATCGTCAGGCTGGTGAAGGGGCTCGACTGCCGCTTCAACCTGATACGCTTCCATCAGATTCCCGACATCCCGCTGCAGGGAGTGAGCGACGAGAAGATGGAGCAGTTCCGCGACTATCTGACCCAGCACGGTGTGTTCACCACCATCCGCGCCAGCCGTGGACAGGACATCTATGCTGCCTGCGGACTGCTGAGCACATCGAAGAAGATAGGAGAGATAAGACAGCATGAGAACGAACAGGCTTAGTGCCGCACTGTGCTGCCTGGCGCTGACACTCGTCGGCTGCGATGGCATGGGTGGAAGAAAACCCGCAAGCACCGGGCTGCCCTACGAGGTGGTGCTGGAAGGCGACAGCGACAGCATCGTGACCCGGATGATGACGGCCGATATGCCGCATCTGCCACAGCCCGAACCGATGTTCAGCCTTATACAGGTGAGGAAGGGAAAGGTGCGCGGAAGCTACCAGCTGGTGAGAAACCGCATCGTGGTGGACATCAATGCCCACAACAAAGGCTATGCTGTGAAGATGAGGAAAGACGTGAGTGCAGTGCCGCAGACCGTCGTCTACATACAGGCACAGTCGGCTGAGCAGCTTCGCCACAGGCTGGACGGCGGGAAGTTGAGGAGCCTCTTCGATACATCGGAGCTACGGCATCTTGCCACCGTCGTGCCACAGAATCCCGACAGACAGAAAGAGATGAGGCAGCGCTTCGGCATCAGCATGAGGATTCCTGCCTCGATGAATGCCGGTAAGCAAGCCAAAGACTTCGCATGGCTCACCGACAATGCCAGTACGGGAATGCAGAGCCTGATATTCTTCAAGACCAAGAGCCACGGCCGGAGCCGTGACGACCTGAAGGTTCAGGCCGACAGCGCCCTGAAGCGAAACCTGCCCGGCGAGACCGACGGCATGTACATGCAGCTTGCCGACATGAGCCAGGCCGACAGGCAGGGAATGAGGCGGGGACTGTGGGAGATGAAGGGCGACGCCATGGGCGGACCCTACGTGATGAGGACACGGGGCAGCATGGCTGTCATTGGCTTCGTCTATGCGCCCGAAAAGAAAAAGAAAATACTAATCAAGCAGCTTGAGGCTGCTCTTTCTACAATAAAATAAGAATCCAAAATGGACAACAAGAAAATCAGGGTGGCTATCACCCATGGAGATACCAATGGTATCGGATACGAACTGATCTTTAAAACCTTTGCAGAGCCCGAGATGCTGGAGCTTTGCACGCCTATCGTCTATGGCTCGCCCAAGGTGGCAGCCTACTACCGCAAGGCCATGAACCTGCCCGCGCAGTTCTCCATCATCCAGAAGGCCGAAGACGCCGAGGAAGGACGCATCAACCTTCTGGCGGCTGTCGAGGAGGAGGTGAAGGTGGACATGGGTGTGCCAACAGAGGAATCGGGACAGGCTGCGGTGAAGGCACTCGACAGAGCCATGACCGATTTCAGAGACGATCTGTATGATGTGTTGGTGACAGCACCTATCAACAGTCAGAACGCATTCATCGAGGGCTTCGCCTTCAAGGGACACAAGCACTACATCGAGACCTGTCTCGGTGAGGGAAAGAAGGGACTCAGCATCCTCGTGGGCGATACGCTGCGCATCGCTTCGGTGACAGAGAAACTGCCGCTCAAAGAGGTTGCTGTACAGATCACGGCAGAGAGAATCGTAGAGAAGGCAACCCTCTTCCAGCAAACCATCAAGCGCGACTTCAACATCAGCAATCCACGTATTGCCGTGCTGGCACTCAACCCCAAGAACAATGAGGAGACAAGCTGCGGAAACGAGGAGAAGGAAATCATCATTCCTGCCATCGACGAGCTGGCAGGCAAGGGCGTACAGGCCTTCGGACCTTATCCTGCCGACGACTTCTTCGGCAATGGCGACTTCAGAGAGTTTGACGGTGTTCTGGCCATGTATCACGACCAGGCCACAGCTCCATTCAAGTCTATCAACGACGGACGGGGCGTTATCTATACAGCAGGAATGCCTGTCATCCGAACCAGCGCTGATATCACGCCCGGATACGAGATTGCAGGTACAAATACTGCCGATGAGTCTGCCTTCAGAAATGCCGTCTATCTGGCCATCGACACCTTCAGATATCGCAGCAGTTACGACGAGGCCTGCGAGAACCCACTGCCCAAACTCTTCCACGAGAAAAGAGACGACAGCGAGAAGGTGAGATTCGCTATTCCAAAGAAGAAAGCAGATTCGCCAGAGGCTAAACGTTAAAAAAGGACTATTTTCAAGCCAATATTGCAGTTAATTCAAAAAAAATGCGTAATTTTGGCAGCTAAATGAATACATCTGAACTTCAGAAGATCAAATTGAGGTACAATATCGTAGGCAACAGCGACGAATTGAACCGAGCTCTCGATGTCGCCCTGCAGGTGGCACCGACTGATCTTTCTGTGCTCATCATCGGAGAAAGCGGCGTGGGAAAGGAAATCATTCCGAAGGTCATTCACGACAATTCTCCACGCAGACGGGAAAAGTATTTCGCCATCAACTGTGGAAGCATTCCTGAGGGAACCATCGACAGTGAGCTCTTCGGTCATGAGAAAGGTTCGTTCACTGGAGCCATAGGCGAGAGCGAGGGATATTTCGGCATCGCCAATAAGGGAACCATCTTCCTCGATGAGGTGGGCGAACTGCCCATCGCCACACAGGCAAGACTGCTGAGAGTGCTCGAGACGGGAGAATACATACGCGTGGGCGGACAGGAAGTGCGCAAGACGAATGTGCGCATCGTGGCGGCTACCAATGTCAACATGAGAAAAGCCGTCAGCGAGGGACGCTTCCGCGAAGACCTGTACTATCGCCTCAACACCATACCCATCATGATGCCGCCTCTGCGAGAGAGGGGAAACGATATCCTGCTCTTGTTCCGACTCTTCGCCATGCAGATGGCCGAGAAGTACAAACTGCCTAAAATTGTGCTTACTGATGACGCCAAGGCCATCATGCTGAAATACAAATGGCCTGGCAACGTGAGACAGCTCAAGAACATTACCGAACAGATGTCGGTACTGAGCGAGGAAAGGGAAATCGACGCACAGACGCTGCTCAGGTTCATTCCGCAAGACGAGGAGACCACACAGTTGGCTACCATCGCACCAGGGCAGGGAGGAGCCCACAGCTATGAGAGTGAGCGCGAACTGCTCTACAAGATTCTCTACGAACTGAGGGGCAACGTTAGCGACCTGCGGCGTGACATGAACTCGTTGCGCAAACAGCTCGACGAGGCACGACAGCTCAACGGAGCCAAAGGCTTTGCCGAACCACAGCCCCTGACACCCATAACCCCCATAAGCTATCCAGCTCCTGTCGAAAAGGAAAGCGAGGCGTTGCACCATCCATTCACAGAGGATGCCGAAGTGGAGGAAATACATGAGGCGGAAACGCTCAACCTCAACGACCTGGGCAAGCAGATGGTGGAGAAAGCACTGGAACGCAACAACGGCAACCGAAAGAAAGCTGCCAAAGAACTGGGAATATCCGACAGAACTCTGTATCGACGCATCAAGGCATACAAGCTCGGCGTCAACGACGAGGCTGAGGACGACGATGACAACGATGTGAAGAAATAAAAGAAGCCAAGAGGCTAAGACGACAAGAAAAAAATAACAAAATGAAGCATCTCTTCAAGCATATATATATAATAGGTGTAATCTTCGCCATTATCGCCACCACGGCTGCATGCTCGGTAAAGTATGCCTTCAATGGTGCCAGCATCGACTATAACAAAACCAAGACCATAGAGCTTGCCGAGTTCCCTATTCGCAGCTCCTATGTCTGGGGACCTATGGGACCGATGTTCAACAATCAGCTGAAGGATGAGTTCGCCAGCCACACCCGACTGATACAGGTGAAGCGAAATGGAGACCTCAAGATAGAGGGAGAAATCACACAGTACAGCCAGCGAAACAAGTCGGTATCGAGTGAGGGATACTCTGCACAGACCGAGCTGTCGATGACTGTCAATGTGAGATTCACCAACAACAAGAACCATGCCGAGGACTTCGAGCGCCAGTTTACCTCTACCAAGAGCTACGACACAACGCAGAGTCTGAACGCCGTACAGGAAGAACTCGTCACACAGATGGTGAAAGACCTGGTGGAACAGATCTTCAATGCTACCGTGGCCAACTGGTAAATGAGTAAAGGGTGAAGAATCAAATGCCGACACTCTGTATATAAAGATTAGGAAATAAAATATAACGCGAAATTATAACGTGGAATTAAGTAGACTGATACAACATCCTGAGGAGATGAACAAGGAGACGCTTTATGATCTCCGGGCACTGTTAGCACTCTATCCGTACTATCAGACAGCCCGCCTTTTGATGTTGCAGAACCTCTACCTGCTCCACGACCCGAGTTTCGACGAGGAACTGAGAAAGGCTGCTATCTATATCACCGACCGAAAGGTAATATTCAGAATGGTGGAGGCGGCTCACTATCAACTCAAGAAGGAAACCCATCGGGAAGAGAAGAAGGCAGGAAATGCCAACAATGCTTCCGACCGAACTTCCGACTTGATAGACAACTTCCTCGAGTCGATACCCAATGATGCCGAAGAGGAGAAAGACGCGGCACAGAAAAACAAGCGAAAGCCTACGCCTGCCGACGCTGCCGTCGACTATGTGGCTTATCTGATGGAGACAGAAGATGCGGAACAGGAAAAGGACAACAACTCCTCACGCACGCTGGCACTTATCGACGACTTCATTGACGATGGAGGTTTCCAGTTGCCTAAGCTCGATGCTACAGCTGATGCTGAGCTGGAATACAAACCTGCCATAGATGACGACGAGGTCAACAGCAACAGCGAGACTACAGAGAACAGCGGTATCTTCACCGAAACACTCGCACGCATCTATATCAAACAGGGCAAGTACGAGAGAGCGCACGAAATCATTGAGCGACTCTATCATAAACAACCCAACAAGAGCGCATACTATACTGACCAGATGCGATTCTTGGAGAAACTGATAATAAATAGTAAAAATAATAAATAACAAAAATCAAAAATGGCTTACACATTATTTGTAATTTTAATCGTCCTGGCTTCATTGCTGATGATTTTCATCGTGCTCATCCAGGAATCTAAAGGTGGTGGACTTGCTTCCAACTTCTCTTCAACCAACTCTATCATGGGAGTTCGCAAGACTACCGACTTAGTGGAAAAATTGACATGGGGACTCGCTGCAGCGATGGTTGTCCTCAGTGTTGCTTGTGCTTATGTGGCTCCTCAGGCTATCGGCGACAATAGCGTGATGGAAGGTGCTACACAGGAACAGACAGCGCTGCCTGCTATGCCAGGTGCTAACAGCGATGCTGCCAAGAAGGTTGCGCCTGCTGCTCAGAATGCTGCGCCTGCTGCTCAGAATGCTGCTGAAAAGGCTGCTCCTGCGGTGCCTGCAACTCCTGCAAAGTAATTTTTTAGAAAAAAATGCGGAATTTGTTTGGTTATTCCAAATAAATTCCGTACCTTTGCACTCGCTTAAAAGAAATAACTCTTTTAAAAGCCAAATGGTGGATGTAGTTCAGTTGGTTAGAGCGTCAGATTGTGGTTCTGAATGTCGTGGGTTCGAGTCCCACCTTCCACCCAAGATAAACCCTGTAAATCGTAAGATTTGCAGGGATTCTTGTTTTTTATACCTGATACCTTCGTCTACTGTCAGAAAAGTTTTGTATTTTTGCAACAGCAATGGAATCTTCAACTAAAACATACAGCAAATGAAAATTATCGTATCAGAAGAGATAGAAACAGTTTGCCCCAAATTCGTAGGGGCTTGTGTGGAAGCCAAAGTACAGAACTCGCCTTATTGCCAGGAACTGTGGGACGAGATTAACGCCCTTGGCGAGAAATACAGAGACACGCTGACTACAGAGTCGCTGAAGGAAATGAGTGGCATTGCCGCCACAAGGAAGGTTTATCGTGCCTGCGGAAAAGATCCTTCGCGCTATCGTCCTGCTTCCGAGGCGCTCATCAGGAGAATGCTTCAGGGCAAACAACTCTATCAGAGAGACACGCTCGTCGACCTGGTCAACCTTGCCAGCATCGCATTCGGTTACAGCATCGGAGGATTTGATGCCGACAAGTTTGAGGGCGATACATTAACACTGGGCGTTGGCAAGGCCGGTGAACCTTACGAGGGAATAGGAAGAGGAAACATCAATATCGAGGGACTGCCTGTATACAGAGACAGTCTGGGAGGCGTTGGAACGCCAACCAGCGACAATGAGCGCACCAAGATGATGTCAGACACTTCTCATCTTGTAGTGCTTATTAATGGCTATGATGGAAACGAGCAACAGGTGCGTGCCAATGCCGAATACATACAGTCGTTGCTCAAAAAATACTGTAAGAGCGATGGAGGTTCTTATTTCATATATAAGTAACGGCAACTTTCGCAAATATGGAAGTTAGAGAATTTAACTTCTCTAACTTCTTTAACTTCTCTAAATGAAAATATACTTCAGTACGAATAAAATCGCCAATACCCACATGGTGATGCTCAACTTCTTGAAGCTTCCACACAGTGCGTTGATAAGTACATAACTGATCATACCGCACAGGATTCCGTCGGAAATGCTATATGTGAGCGGCATCATCACGATGGTGATGAAGGCAGGAATCGACTCGGCATAGTCGTTCATATTGATATCCTTGATGGGCGACATCATAAACAAGCCCACGATGACGAGCACAGGAGTGGTAGCGGCAGCAGGAACTGACAGGAACAGGGGAGCGAAGAACAATGCTATCAGGAAGCAGACTGCTGTGACAAAAGCCGTGAGACCTGTCCTACCGCCCTGGGCTACGCCTGATGCACTCTCTACGTATGTAGTGGTGGTACTGGTTCCGAAGCAGGCTCCTGTCACTGTTGCCACAGCATCTGCCATGAAAGCCTTGTTCAGTCCATGTATCTTGCCGTCTGGGCTCATCATGCCTGCCTTGGTACATACGCCAACCAGGGTGCCCATAGTGTCGAACATATCAATAAAGAGAAATGTCAGCACAATGATTACCATGTCGATAGAGAAAATGCGGGAGAAGTCAAACTGACAGAAAATGGGGGTAATCGAAGGAGGAATGTCTATCAGACCCGTAATCTTCGTAATGCCCATAGGAATACCAATCAGCGTAGTGGCGATGATGCCGATAAGCAGACTTCCAGGCACTTTCTTGATGACAAGCACACTGGTGATGACGATGCCTATGGCACCCAACAGGGCTGAGCCTTCAGTTATATTTCCTATCGTCACAAGAGTGGCGGCATTGGCAGCTACGATGCCTGCATTCTTCAGACCTATGAAGGCGATAAAGAGGCCGATACCTGCACCAATGGCACGTTTCAGAGAGGCAGGAATGGCATCAACCATCAGCGAACGAATGCCTGTTGCTGACAGGATGATAAAGATGAAACCCTCGATAAGTACTGCCGTGAGCGCCATTTGCCAGGGATAGCCCATGGTGAGGCACACGGTGAAGACGAAGAAGGCGTTCAGTCCCATGCCGGGAGCCAGTCCGAAAGGTTTCTTGGCATATATTGCCATGATGAGTGTTCCTACTACAGCAGCCAGTACTGTGGCGGTGAATACTGCGTGTGTATCCATGCCCTGAGAGGCAAGACTACTGAAGATGTTGGGGTTTACGGCCAGGATGTAGGCCATGGTGAGGAAGGTGGTAATACCTGCCACAATCTCTGTTTTCAACTTGTTTTGAGCTGGGTCAAAACCGAATAATTTTTTCAGCATAATTTGTTGTCTTTATTTTTACGTTCTTCTAACATTTCTCTAAGTCCACAAATCGGAATGTGAGTTTGCCTTCGTTATGTGTCTCCTCCTTCACTTTCTTCCATCCTGCTTGGTTTAAGCATTCCACCTCGTTGGCTGTGAGAGGAAAGAAGGCATCTGCCTGTTGTGGCGTATCTTCTACGATGGTGAGGTACAGACGAGTGGCAAGACTGAGGGCTGACCGATAGAGCATGGCTCCGCCGATGATGAACACTTCTTTCTCGCCTTGGTCGCGGCTTCGGGAAAGTGCTTCTTCCAAACTGCGGCACACCTCGTATTGAAGTGCTGATGCATGAGACAATTCTCTGTTTTTTGATTCTGTTTCATTCGCAGATGTCATCTCTGCACTCTGTTCCTTCCTCATTGTCTTGGAGACGATGATGTTGCGCCTGTTGGGCAAAGGTCCGTTGGGCAACGACAGATAAGTCATCCTGCCCATGATGACGGTATGTCCCGTGGTGAGCGTCTTGAATCGCTGCATGTCCTGCCTGATAGGGTAGAGCAGATGGTTGTGAAAACCGATGGCGCCATTCTGGGCAATGCAGGCGATGAGGCTTATTTCTTGCAGTTTTACCATGTGATGACAGGCTTGTCGGTTTCGGGTACGTGGCTGCTCTTTATCTTCCATTCTTGTGGGTAGAGATTGTTGGCACGGTTGCCGATGTTCTTCTCCCAGCCTAAAGGAATTCCACGATAGGTGACGAGCACATAGCCGCGCGGTGTGCCTTCAGGCAGATTGACAGCCTCTTTGCGCAGATAGCGTAAGGCATCGGTATAATTGAGTTCTACCTGTGGGAAAGTTTGGCGTGACAAGTCGATAGACAGCGCCAGACTTTGTGCAGGAATGAGTGAGGCTTTAATGGTTCCTATCTCGATGCCAGCGTGCAGAACTTTGAGGTTGGGAGATGCGCTGTCAAAGATGTTGCTCCATGACTCCGATATGGCGTACAGATGATCGCCTATGCGTGCGCCCTGATAGGATTCTGGATGATTGATCCAGTCCTGGGGGATGTGTAAATAGGGAGAGTTGCCCCTGCTTTTTCCCTTTATTTTTTTTCTGTTCTTGTTATATCTGTCGGATTTGATATCGAGTGTCTCTGCATCCTCGTTCTTTCGCATGACGGCGAGGAAGAGTCCTTCGCCGCGTGTCTTGCCTGGCAGAAAACGATATACAGGGAAATTGTGGTGAGTCAGATTGCCCGTGATGCCCCACGCCTCGTCAATATCGAGTTCTACAGGTTCTGCTCCCTTCATGTAGATGATGTGGGCTGCGTTCAACTCGTCCTCGAGTTTGTTGAAGGTGCAGGTAGAGTAGATAAGGAGTCCGCCAGGTTTGAGGCAGGGCCAAATGTCCTCGATGATGCTGCGTTGCAGAGAACTGCAGTTGTTTACATTGTCAATGCTCCATTCGCTTATAGCCCCGTCGTCTTTGCGGAACATGCCTTCTCCCGAACAGGGCACATCAGCGAGGATGACATCAAAGAGAACGCCAGCCTTCTGGAAATCCTTGGGGTAGTTATTGGTTACGATAACGTCGGGGTGTCCGAACTTCTGCATGTTCTCTGCGAGAATCTGTGCTCGTGTGCGCATGGGTTCATTGCTGAAGAGCAGACTGCCGTCGGGAAGGACATTACGCACGGCTGTAGACTTTCCGCCAGGTGCAGCACAAAGGTCGAGCATGACAACAGGTTCGTGAATGAGTTGTCTTACCACGAGGTCGACAAACATGGAAGAGGCTTCCTGGGCATAATACAGACCGGCATGGAAGAGTGGGTCGAAGGTGAAGTTGGGCCTTTCTGTAAGGTATCTGCCATAGTCGGGACACCAGGGCACAATAGAGCCTGCCGTTCCTTTGCCTTCTTCTGTTCCTTTGGCAGCTGTTTTTTTCGACTCATTATGTGTCTTCGCTTCGGCTTCAGCATCTGTGCTGCTATTGTCGGCAAGATGCGTTCCCTGTGGCGCTTTGAACCGATTGAGTCTGATACTTGTTGGCGGCTCTGAATGACAGATGGCGTCGGAAAGTTGCGCAAACATTTCCTCACCCATCAGTTTCTGGGTTTGCTGTATAAACTCTTCTGGTAATATCTTGGTCATGATGTAGTGTTATTGCTTATTGTCAGAAGTCGATGTCGAAGACGTCTTCTGCGTTTTTGTTTTCTTTCTTTTGTTTGGGCTGAGGCGGATTCTTCAGATTTCCCTTCTCGTCGAAGAGTCCGTAGGTAGTACGCAGCACGATAAACTCGGTGCGTCGGTTCAGCTGGTTGCATATTTCCTGATGCTTTTTGGTCTGCTTGGTGATAAACTCGGTGGTGAGCACGTCGCCTTCCTTGAGCCATGGATATTTCTCGGTCATCTTCTTGCGTACGGTCTTCGGCTTTTCCCATCCGTAACCTCTTGGCGTGAGCCTGTCTTTGGCTATGCCGTGGGCGATGAGATAGTCGACTACAGCCTGAGCCCTTCGTTGCGAGAGGCGCTGATTGTATTCGGCACTTCCCTTATAGTCGCAATGGGCTCCCAACTCAATGGTTACATTAGGGTTCTCCTTGAGCAGCGCAGTGAGCTCGTCGAGAGCCTTGGTGCTGGCAGGTGTAAGGGTGGCTTTGTCGAAATCGTAGAAGATGTTGTCGATAAGAACCGGGGCTGTGATAGAAGCCAAGGGGAACTGCAGCACATATTCCTTGCTCTCTTTGGCGGTGTCGACACGCAGTTCTTCCTTGTGATTGAGGAATCCCTTGCACGATGCCATCAGCAGATAGTCCACATGAGGCTTGATGGGAAGAGTGAAAGAGCCGTCGCCCTTGACAGGCAGTTTCTTGTAGGTTCCGTCGTTGCCCACCACCATTACCTGTGCGGCAGTAAGCTCATAACCGCCCATCTCGTAAACCCATCCCTTGATGGTGGTAACGATTTCGGGGTTCTCGAACGAGTAGATATGGTCGTATCCGCGTCCGTCTTTACGGTTGGACGAGAAGAAGCCTCGGTTGTGAGGCCCCTCGAAGGTCATTCCGAAGTCATCGCCCTCTGAGTTGAGTGGATAACCAGGATGTTCTATCTTGTATTGTCGTGTCTTGGCATCTACTTTGGCTATGTAGATGTCGAGTCCGCCCAGTCCGGGATGTCCGTTGCTGCTGAAGTACAGGTCGCCATTGGGACGGAAGGTAGGAAACATCTCGTCGCCAGGAGTGTTGACAGGTTCGCCAAGGTTCTCTACTCCTCCCAGTCCGGCAGCCGTAAGTCTGACACGCCAGATGTCGAGTCCGCCCATTCCTCCAGGCATGTCGGAAACGAAGTAGAGCCATTCTCCATCGGGCGAGATGGCAGGATGGGCATAGCTGCTCAGTGTGTCTTTCGTCACTTCCAGCATCGTGGCTTTTCCCCAAGCTGCATCCGAACGTGGTGAGGTGGCTATCTGTGCATAACGTGGCGATGAGGGGTCGGTGACACACTGGGTGAGATACATTTCCCTGCCATCGGGCGTAAAGCAGCAGGCTCCCTCATCATAGTCGGTGTTCAGTCCGGTGCCTATGGCCTCGGGTTTGCTCCATTTCCCTCGGTCGTCTTTTTCTGAGAGGAAGATGTCGCCAGCCTTGGTGCCTGTGATTCCACTCAGTTCGTCTCCCAGTGCCTCGTTGCGTGTCGAGGTAAAATAAAGTTGGTCGTAGTCATCACCGAAGAGTACGGGCGAATAGTCGTGGCGTCGTGAGTTGAAGACATCCATGCGTTTTACGATGTATCGGCTTCCCTGCTTCTTCCATTCGGGTGCCATCTGTGCCGACTTCAGTCCGTTGGCAACGAGCTGGTTTCCAGGCATGGAGTCTTTGAGCATCAGGAACACCTTCTCTGCCTGTCGGTAGTCGCCATTCTTGAGCAACTGTCGGGCATAGGACAGTTGGTCTTCCTTCGATGCCTGGTTGTAGCGTATGGCGTTTCGATAGGCAGCTATGGCTTTGGGTGTGGCATTGATGCGCTGGTAGCATTGAGCCATCTTCAGAGCCCGTTTTCCACGGGTGTCGCGCTCCTTGGCTGGCGTACGCGTGTAAGCCTGCTTGAACTGGTCGGCAGCATCGTAGTATTCGCCTAAGGCGAGAAACTTCTCGCCTTTCTTCATATACTTGTCTGCTCCACAGCTCATCAGCAGGAGGCTGCTGATGAGCAAGAGCATTGTGTTCCGTCTAATATGTTTCATATTAGGATAACGTAAAAAGGGGTGAATTATTTTTTCTTACCAGAGATTTACTCAACTTCCGTACATGCGAAACCTCAGAAATTTACATCTTGTCGAATGGCAGTCTGTACTGGCATCCTTCCTTCCAGTTGCTGCATCCGTAGGCTGTTTTTCCCTTGATGATGGTTCCCTTTCCACACAGTGGACAGGGCTTGCCTACCATTGGGTCTTCGTTTGCCGCAGGAGTCGCAGGCTGCGATGTTCCAGTCGCCGAAGGCTTTCTTGCCGTTGTTTTCTTGGCTGCAGGCTTTTTCTTGAGGTCTTCCTCGGTGGTTATGGTGACGTGGCGTGCGCTGTTGTCCGACAGCACGTCTTTCACAATCTGGTTGATCTGTTCCTTCAGTCCGTTGATGAAGTCGGCAGGGTCGTAGGTCTTGTGCTCTATGTCGCGCAACTTCTTCTCCCAGATACCTGTCAGCTCGCAGCTTTTCAGCAGTTCCTCGTTGATGGTGTCGATGAGTTCGATACCCGTAGGTGTGGCAACGAGGTTTTTTCGCTGTCGCCTTATGTAGTGTCGCTTGAAGAGGGTCTCGATGATGCCGGCACGCGATGAAGGTCTGCCTATTCCGTTCTCCTTCAGGGCAGCGCGCAGTTCTTCGTCTTCCACAAACTTTCCAGCCGTCTCCATGGCTCTGAGCAGCGAGGCTTCGGTGTAGTATTTGGGCGGTGTGGTCCACTTCTCCGTGAGTGTAGGCTTGTGGTCACCGCTCTCTCCCTTCACGAATGCGGGCAGGGTGCGTTCTTCTACGTTTTCCTTCTTGCTGTTGTTGCCGTCAGTCTCCTCCTCGTCGGTGTTTTTGTTGTTTGACTCCTTGGCATATACATCTCTCCAGCCTGGTTCGAGTATTTCCTTGCCGCTCACTTTGAATTCCACCTTCTGTTCTTTACCGTCAGTCTCGCCGATTACTTCGCCCAATACGGTTGTGGTAGAGAACTTGCAGTCAGGATAAAAGATACTGATGAAGCGCTTGGCAATGAGGTCGTACACATTGGCTTCCATATCTGTAAGTCCCGAGGGTGGCACTCCTGTAGGGATGATGGCATGGTGGTCGGTCACTTTGCTGTTGTCGAACACCTTTTTGCTCTTGGGCAGTTTCTTTCCTGTTGCAGCCAGTTGCTGTATCAGGGGCAGGTATTTCTGCTGGCTGTTGATTTTTGCCTGACTCACACCATTGAGAATCTGAGGACATTTGGGGTAGATGTCGTCGGTAAGAAACTGGGTGTCCACACGAGGATAGGTAGTAAATTTCTTCTCGTAGAGGCTCTGTATGAGCTTGAGCGTCATGTCGGCAGAATAGCTGAACTTCTTGTTGCAGTCCACCTGCAGCGATGTGAGGTCGTAGAGGTGAGGTGGCGCCTCGGTGCCTTTCTTCTTGGTGACAGCAGTCACGGTGAAGGGTTTTCCGGCGATGGTGCTGAATGCTTTCTCGCCTTCCTCCTTGCTGGTGAATTTACCGCTTGTTGTAGTAAACTGTGTGTCGCGATAGATGGTGGCAAGCACCCAGTAGGGTTCTGGCTCGAAGTTGTCGATTTCTTTCTGTCGGTTCACGATGAGTGCAAGGGTGGGAGTCTGCACACGTCCTATGCTGAGCACCTGTCTGTTCTGTCCGTATTTCAGGGTGTATAGACGTGTGGCGTTCATTCCGAGTATCCAGTCGCCTATGGCACGTGAGAGTCCGGCAAGGTAGAGCGGCTGATACTCACTCTGGTCTTTCAGTTCCTGAAATCCCTGTCGGATGGCTTCATCGGTCATTGATGAAATCCAGAGTCGCTTTACGGGACATTTGGCCTGTGCTTTCTGCATCACCCATCTCTGTATGAGCTCACCTTCCTGTCCGGCGTCACCACAGTTGATGATGCTGTCGGCCGCCTGCATCAGTCGCTCTATGGTATCAAACTGTCGCTTGATGCCTTCGTCATTGATGAGCTTGATGCCGAATCTTTGTGGAATCATGGGCAGGGCCGAAAGGCTCCATCTTTTCCACATGGGGGTATAGTCGTCGGGTTCCTTCAGCTCACACAAGTGGCCGAAGGTCCAGGTTACTTGGTATCCGTTACCTTCCATATATCCGTCGTGTGCCTTGTTGGCTCCTATGATGCGGGCTATGTCTTTGGCAACACTGGGTTTCTCTGCTATACAAACTATCATTCTTTATTCTTGTTTCTGTTTGCAAAGGTACAACAAAATAATGAGAAAGTGATCATTTCGTTTTCTTTTCTATTCAGTAAGGACAAAATATTCCGCAAGATTGTCGCCCTGAACCAACGGTCACCGGCCGAAGGGAATTGAAATTCGCAGGCCGAAGGGTAAAGCAAAGGTAAGGGGCAGAAGCAAGTTATGATCAGCACGCCCTGAAAGGGCAGAAGCTCTTAGCCCAGGGCAGCGCCCTGGGTAACCTTATGGCGCAAACAAGTCGCCCTGTAAGGGCAAAAGCTTTAAAATACATAGCAATATATAAAGCTTTTGCCCTTACAGGGCGACTTTGCTGATTGTTATCTAACCCAGGGCGATTGCCCTGGGCTAGGAGCTTCTGCCCTTTCAGGGCGTGTGGGTAAATCCTTGCGTGCGAATTTACTTGTACACCTAACAGGGCGTATTCGTATAAATCCGTGTAATCCGTGCCTAAAAACAACGAGATTACTCGTACTCCTGCCAACTCTTAATCTGCAGGTCGTCCTGCGAGAGTGTGCAGAAAGCCTCGATGAAGGCTGAGGCTAAGCGTGCGTTGGTCATCAATGGAATGTTGTGGTCGATGGCACCGCGACGGATTCTGTAACCATTGGTAAGCTCTCGCTTGGTATGGTTCTTAGGAATGTTCACGATAAGGTCGAACTTGTGGTCGGCAATCATTTCCATGACGTTAGGCATATCCTTGTGATCCTCGTCGGGCCAAGCCACGGCAATTGCCTTCACATGATTGTCGTTGAGGAATTTGGCTGTTCCCTCGCTGGCATAAACGGTGTAGCCGTTCTTTACCAGAGCCTGGGCAGCATCGAGCATGGAAGCCTTCTCCTTGGTGCCACCGCTTGAAATCATGATGCCCTTCTCCTTTGAAGGAATCTTGTAGCCTGTGGCAATCAGCGAGTTGAGCAATGCCTCCTCGAAGGTGTCGCCCATACAGCCTACCTCACCTGTAGAACTCATGTCGACGCCAAGTACTGGGTCCGCGTTCTGCAAACGGGCGAATGAGAACTGTGAAGCCTTCACACCCATGCGGTCGATATCGAAAGCCGACTTGTCTGGCTTCTGGTAAGGAGCATCGAGCATGATGCGTGTTGCCGTCTCGATGAAGTTGCGCTTCAATACCTTGCTCACGAATGGGAATGAGCGGGAAGCACGGAGGTTGCACTCGATCACCTTCACGTCGCGACCCTTGGCCAGATACTGGATATTGAAAGGACCTGAGATGTTGAGCTCCTTGGCAATGGCACGTGAGATCTTCTTGATCTGACGGGCTGTGGCGAAGGAAATCTGCTGAGCGGGGAAGGTCATCGTAGCGTCGCCGGAGTGAACACCCGCATACTCTACGTGCTCTGAGATACCGTACTCTACTACCTCGCCGTTCTGAGCCACACCGTCGAACTCTATCTCGTTGGTCTCTGTCATAAACTGAGAGATAACCACAGGATACTCCTTGGAAACCTCAGAAGCAGCCTCGAGGAAGCGACGCAACTCATCATCGTCGTGGCAAACGTTCATGGCTGCGCCAGAAAGAACGTAGGATGGACGAACGAGCACAGGATAGCCTACCTCGTCGATGAACTTCTGAACATCCTCCATCGAGGTGAGGGCGCTCCACTTAGGCTGGTCGATGCCCAACTTGTCGAGCATGGCAGAGAACTTACCGCGGTTCTCGGCACGGTCGATGTTCACAGGAGATGTACCCAGGATTGGCACAGACTGGCGATGGAGCTTCATTGCCAGGTTGTTTGGAATCTGACCACCTACAGAAACAATCACACCACGTGGTGACTCCAGGTCGATGACATCGAGTACACGCTCGAACGAAAGCTCATCGAAGTAGAGACGGTCGCACATATCGTAGTCGGTAGACACGGTCTCGGGGTTGTAGTTGATCATGATAGACTTATAGCCCAACTTGCGGGCTGTGTTGATGGCATTTACCGAACACCAGTCGAACTCTACGGACGAACCGATGCGGTAAGCACCCGAACCCAGTACGATGACCGATTTCTCGTTCTTGTAGTAGTTGATGTCGTAACCCTCTACGGCGTAAGTCATGTAGAGATAGTTGGTCAGGTCGGGATGCTCGCTGGCCACAGTAGGGATGCGCTTCACGGCAGGCAGGATGTTCAGCTTCTTGCGCTGGGCACGAACAGCGAGAACCTCCTTCTCCATATTGGTGTCCTGTGTCTTCAGTACGAAGCGGCCTATCTGGAAGTCAGAGAAGCCCAAAACCTTGGCCTCGCGCAATACCTCGGCAGGAATCTCCTCCAAAGTGTTGTATTCAGAAAGCTTGTGCTTGTAGTCTACAATATTCTTCATGCGCTCGATGAACCAAGGGTCGATCTTGGTCAGCTCCTCGATGCGCTCGATGGTGTAGCCTTCCTCCAAAGCCTGGGCGATGGCGAAGATACGGAGGTCGGTAGGATTGGAAAGCTCCTCATCCAGGTTGTCGAACTTGGTGTGGTCGTTGCCTACGAAACCGTGCATTCCCTGACCGATCATGCGCAGACCCTTCTGGAGCATTTCCTCGAAAGAGCGGCCGATAGACATGATTTCACCTACCGACTTCATCGAAGAACCGATCTTGCGGCTTACACCGGCAAACTTGGTAAGGTCCCAACGGGGAATCTTACAGATCATATAGTCGAGTGAAGGAGCCACATAGGCCGAGTTGGAAGTTCCCATCTCACCTATCTGGTCGAGTGTATAGCCAAGGGCAATCTTGGCAGCCACAAAGGCGAGCGGATAACCGGTAGCCTTAGAGGCAAGAGCAGACGAACGGCTCAGACGGGCATTGATCTCGATGATGCGATAGTCGTTGGTCTCGGCATTGAAGGCATACTGGATGTTGCACTCGCCAACAATCTGCAGATGGCGCACGCACTTCACGGCAATGTCCTGCAACATCTTCACCTGCTCATCGGTAAGCGAACAGGTAGGAGCCACAACGATAGACTCGCCCGTGTGAATGCCCAATGGGTCGAAATTCTCCATAGAGGCAACGGTGAAGCAACGGTCGTTGGCATCGCGGATGCACTCAAACTCAATCTCCTTCCATCCCTTCAGGCTCTCCTCTACGAGCACCTGAGGAGCAAAGGTGAAGGCCGACTCAGCAATCTCCTTGAACTCCTCCTCAGTCTTGCAGACACCAGAGCCGAGACCGCCAAGGGCATAAGCCGAACGAATCATGATAGGATAGCCTATCTTGCGGGCAGCGTCGACAGCCTCTTCCATGTTCTCGCAGGCGTGGCTTACCGGCACCTTGAGGTCAACCTTGTTGAGCTCCTTCACGAAGAGGTCGCGGTCTTCGGTGTTCATGATAGCTTCTACCGATGTGCCGAGAACCTGCACACCGTATTCCTTGAGCACACCACTAAGATAGAGTTCAGTACCCACGTTGAGGCCAGTCTGTCCACCCCATGCGAGCATGATGCCGTCGGGGCGCTCCTTCTTGATGATTTCAGTTACAAAAAAAGGTGTCACTGGCAAGAAATAAACCTTGTCTGCGATACCTTCACTTGTCTGAATCGTTGCAACATTGGGATTGATGAGGATGGAACTGATACCCTCCTCACGCAAAGCCTTGAGGGCTTGCGAACCGGAATAGTCAAACTCACCTGCCTGGCCGATTTTCAAAGCACCGGAACCCAGTACGAGGACTTTCTTAAGCTGTTTCTTCATCATTATTTTTATAACTATAAGTTTGTTCTTGAATTGTATCTAATGCTTAGGATTGTATTTGGGTTGTTTAGGTCAAATACACTATTTCTGGATGCAAAGTTACATCATTTTTTTGACTTCTGCAAATTTCTTTGCTTATTAAATAATATCAATAATAATATTTTTCTTTTAAGGGTACAATGACAATCAGCAGCACGCCCTGAAAGGGCAGAAGCTCTTAGCCCAGGGCAACGCCCTGGGTA
>OGRU01000414.1_pt1 | contig 41960 bp, 32 predicted proteins | sample 1553541 | NCBI WGS metagenome assembly OGRU01 (sample SAMEA2580068, study PRJEB22360) | human gut metagenome | biome: human gut; feature: human-associated habitat; material: faeces | place: Denmark | collected 2008/2010
TATTATATTATTATTTATTATAAGGTTTGATACGGAGGTAATACACATGAATATGGAAACTTTAGATATGGAGTACTCAATACTTGATGATGGTACGATTGAAATAACAAAATATAATGGTAAAGGCGGAAATGTGGTTATTCCAAGTTCTATTGAAGGTAAAAAGGTCACAAGCATTGGGGAAGATGCATTTGGTGGATGTGATAGCTTTACAAACATAACAATTCCAAACAGTATTACAAGTATTGGTGATTATGCATTTTATGAATGTATACAGCTTGCAAGTATAACAATTCCGTATAGCGTTAATTACATTGGTTACTGCGCTTTTGAATTTTGTACAAACCTTATACGCATAAATGTAGAAACCGGAAATGAAAAATATTCGTCTGAAAATGGCATTCTGTACAATCACGATAAAACAAAGCTGATATGCTATCCGGCAGGAAAAAAAGAAACTTCATTTTCTATTCCAAACAATGTTACAAGCATTGGAAATACTTTTTATGACTGTATACAGCTTACAAATATAACAATTCCAAATAGCGTTAATAACATTTGTGTAGGTGCATTTCAATGCGATCACAACATATCAATTATAAATGTAGAATCTGGAAATAAAAATTATTCGTCTGAAAATGGAGTTTTGTATAATCATGATAAAACCATTTTGATACGCTATCCGGCAGGAAAAAAAGAAACTTCATTTTCTATACCAGACAGCGTTACAAGCATTTGTACATTTGCATTCAAAGGATGCGAAAGTCTCACGAGTGTAACTATACCAAGCAGTGTTACAAATCTTGGTGATAATGTATTTGAACACTGTATAAATCTGTCAAGCATAATAATCCCGGACGGCGTTACAAGTATAGGTGGGGGTACATTTGCTTACTGTACGAGCCTAACAAGCATAACAATACCAAACAGCGTTACAAACATTTGTGATTATGCATTTTTTATATGCAAAAGCCTCACAACCATAACAATCCCAAACAGTGTTACAAAAATTGGCAGGTGCGCCTTTTATAATTGCTCAAACCTTGCAAGCATAACAATCCAAGACAGCGTTATAAGCATTGGTAAAGAAGCTTTTTTTAAATGTAACAGTCTTTCAAGCATAATAATCCCGGGCAGCGTTGCAAGTATTTATAAATATGCATTGGGTTATGGCTGTATTTGTAACAATAATTATGAAAAAATTCCTGATTTCAAAATATACTGCTACCAGGGCACAGTAGGTGAAAAATATGCAAAATTTCATGGGTTTGATTATGAATTGATATAAAACTATAGAAAGGCAATCGATATAATTTGTGATAGAGATAAACATTTCTGAGTTGCTGCTTATTCAAGGCAAACAACGATTAAAGAAAACTTTACAACGATTGATACGGAGGTAATGCATATGAATATAGAAACTTTAGATATGAAGTGCTCAATACTTGATGATGGTACGATTGAAATAACAAAATATAATGGTAAATGCGGAAATGTGGTTGTTCCAAGTTCTATTGACGGTAAAAAAGTAACAAGCATTGGTAAAAATGCATTTAGGGGATGCAAAAAACTTACAAGCATTATAATCCCAGACAGCGTTAAAAATATTAATGAAAATGCATTTGTAGGGTGCAATAAGCTTACAAGTATTACAATTCCAGACAGTGCCACAAGCATTGGCCGTGCTGCATTTTATGATTGTTTAAGTCTTATAAGCATAACAATTCCAAATAGTGTTACAAGTATTGGTGATTTGGCGTTTTTTAATTGTCAAAACCTAACAAGCATAAATGTAGAATCTGAAAATGCAAAATATTCGTCTGAAAATGGAGTTCTATACAATCATGACAAAACGATTTTGATATGTTATCCGACAGGAAAGAAAGAAACTTCATTTTGTATCCCTGAAAGTGTTATAAACATATATAATTATGCGTTTGAAGTATGTCTAAATCTTGATAGCATAATTATTTCAAATGGAGTTACAAGTATTGGTGATTTGGCATTTTGTAATTGCGAAAACCTAACAAACATAACGATACCAGATAGTGTTATATATATTGGTGACAGTGCATTTCGTGAATGCGAAAGCCTTATAAGCGTAACAATTCCAAATAGTGTTACAAGTATTAGTGATAATGCGTTTGAATGGTGTATAAATCTAAAAAAAATAACAATTCCAAACAGCGTTACAAACATTGGTGATTCGGCATTTTCCTGCTGTTCAAATCTTATAAATGTAACGATCCCAGATAGTGTTACAAGCATTGGTAACTCGGCATTTTGTAATTGCGAAAGCCTACCAAGCATAACGATACCAGATAATGTTATAAGCATTGGTGATAATGCGTTTAAATGGTGTGTAAATCTAAAAAATATAACAATTCCAAACGGCGTTACAAATATCGGTAGCTCAGCGTTTGACCACTGTTCAAGTCTTATAAGTATAACGATTCCAAATAGTGTTACAAACATTGGTGATTTTGCATTTCATGAGTGTGCAAGCCTGACATGTATAAACGTAGAGGCTGGAAATGAAAATTATTTGTCTGAAAATGGAATTATGTATAATCGCAGTAAAACAACTCTAATATGTTACCCAAATGGAAAGAAAGATACTTTATTTTCTATTCCGAATGGCGTTACAAACATTTGTAAATATGCATTTGAAGACTGTGAAAGCCTTACAAGTGTAACTATCCCAAACAGTGTTACAAACATTGACGACCTTGCGTTTGAACGTTGTTGCAATCTCGCAGCCATAGATGTAGAAATGGGAAATGTGAAATTTTCATCTGAAAATGGGGTTTTGTATGATCACGATAAAACAACTTTAATACGTTATCCTGCAGGAAATAAGCAAACTTCTTTTACTATTTCAAGCAGTGTTATAACTGTTGGCAATTATGCATTTTATTCTTGTGAAAAAATTGAAAGCATAACTATTTCAAATAGTGTAAAAAAAATTGGTGACAGTGCATTTGAATGGTGCATAAAGTTGAATAATATATCAATTCCTGACAGTGTCACAAACATTGGAGATAAAGCATTTGGTTATAGTTATGGCATTTATGAATATTGTAATGATTCTGTTAATTGGCATTGGCATGAAAAATATCCTGATTTCAAAATCTCCTGTTACTCAGGCACCGCTGGTGAAAAATATGCAAAAGATAATAGATTTGATTATGAACTGAAATAAAGATAAGTTACAAACGAATATAAAAATTACAGGTATAATCCACCGCTAAAGAAGTCTGTTGACACGCTTGCTCGTGAAGTTATATCCGGCAAGTGTGGTAACGGGGCTGAGAGGAAGAAGAGGCTGACTAAGGCAGGGTATGATTACAAAGCTGTGCAGAAGAGAGTTAATGAACTGCTCAGAAAACTGAATATGTTTAGTAGATACGCCCATCGGGATTTTTTTTCTCGGTGGGCTATATTTTTTTTGCAGAAAAAAACGGAATAATCAAAGTTTTCAATACACAGCAGTCAGAGGGAAGCTAATTAACGATAAGGGTTGACTTTTTCGGTAGTAAGTGAGGACGATACTTAAAGTCACTCGAAAGGAGACAAAAAGTCATGACAGAAAATCTAAAGGCAAAGATCATACAGCTGCATAAGGCCGGATATGGCTACGGCAAGATCGCCAAGACACTTGATATATCACTAAACACAGTAAAATCCTTCTGCCGACGCAAAAATATTTGTGCAAATGTATCAACTAGATCTCCATTGATACTTTCTGGGGAGATAACCTGCTGCGAAAACTGCGGGAGTGAGATATTGCAGATTGCAAAACGAAAGAAGAAACGTTTTTGCTGTGACAAGTGCAGAAATGCTTGGTGGAACAGCAATCTTGATATTGTAAAACGCAAGGCTTTCTACGAACTTCGTTGTCAGCACTGCGGGAAAATTTTTCACTTCTATGGTGAAAAACGCAGAAAGTACTGCAGCCGAAACTGTTACATCGCAGAGCGTTTCGGGAAAGAGCGTGATACTAATGAATAGCAGTTACCGCTCAAATCTTGAAAGCTATCTCGTTCCTGCATTGCAAGCTAAGAATATGCTTTCGATGGGGATACTGACCCCAAAAGACTACACCATAATTGATACAATGCTGGCAGAGAAATACGGTATATCTTCGTGCAGTATATTTTGCGGGATAGACTTGATTTATGATGGTTTCAGAGGTAATATATCACACAGCAAGGAGGTATCACAATGCAAAGAACAATAACTGTTTTACCAAAAGCACAAAAGTTGGAACAGAAAAAACGAGTTGCGGCTTACGCAAGAGTGTCAAGTGGAAAAGACGCTATGCTCCACTCACTTTCTGCACAGGTCAGCTATTACAGCGAACTCATTCAAAGTCACGCTGACTGGCTGTATGCAGGCGTATATTCTGACGAGGCAAAGACAGGAACTAAATAAGCAAGGTCAGGTTATCAGCATTTGATCGCTGACTGCCGTGCGGGAAAGATAGACTTAGTTATTACAAAGTCCATATCACGATTTGCACGGAACACTGTAACCTTGCTTCAGACAGTCCGCGAGCTGAAAGCTTATGGCGTTGACGTATATTTTGAAGAGCAGAATATCCACACTATGAGCGGTGACGATGAACTGATGATGACGATACTGGCATCTTACGCTCAAGAAGAAAGTCGTTCAGCCAGCGACAATCAGAAATGGCGGATAAAGCGTAATTTTGAATCAGGTATCCCATGGGACGGCACTTTACTGGGATACAAGCTAGCAAACGGACGTTATGTCATCGTACCAAAAGAAGCCGAGACAGTCAGACAGATTTACAGCGAATATCTTTCGGGGTATGGTTATCAATCGATCGCAAATATGCTGAATAAGGAAGGCATTACTTCCCGTTTCGGCGGCAAATGGAATCAATCATCTGTTTCAAGGGTACTTAGCAACTATACATATACAGGCAATTTACTGCTGCAGAAAACATTCCGTGAAAACCATATATCCAAGAAGAAATTTTTCAATATGGGCGAACTGCCTAAATACCACATAGAGGATTCTTACGATGCAATTATTGATATTGATACATTTAAGGCAGTTCAAGAAGAAAAAGCACGGCGTGCAGCAAAATTCATCAAAAAGCCTGTTCCGAAGAAAATATACCCTTTCAGCGGTCTTTTGAAGTGTGAAAACTGTGGCAAGAACTACCGCCGCAAGATAACAAAGTCGGGAGCGGTATGGATATGCGGAACGTTCAATTCTCTTGGCAAAGCTGCTTGTGCGTCAAAGCAAATACCCGAACAAACTTTACTTCAAGTTACAGCTGATGTTTTAGGGAAAGATGAACTCACCCACGAGTTACTTTCAGAGCGAATACAACACATTATGGTATGCAAAGGCAACATCTTGATATTCTGTTTTAATGATGGGTCTGAGATCACACGGATATGGAAAGACCGTTCACGCAGTCGATGTTGGACAGACGAAATGAAAGCAGCCGCCCGTCAGAAAACACTAGAGAGGAGCAAGCACAATGCCTAAGATAACTATGATACCCGCAACGATAGACCCTTTGACGCATATGCCAAGTGTCACGTCACACAAAAAGCGTGTTGCAGGATATGCTCGAGTTTCTACCGACAGTGACGAGCAGTTTACCAGCTACGAAGCACAGGTAGACTATTACACACGATTCATACGTTCCAAGCCTGAATGGGATTTTGTAAAAGTGTACACGGACGAAGGCATTTCCGGCACGAACACCAAGCATCGTGAGGGTTTCAAAGAAATGATAGCTGATGCTCTAGGTGGGAAGATAGATCTTATAGTCACAAAGTCAGTCAGCAGATTTGCACGAAATACCGTTGACAGCCTTGCGACTATACGAAAGCTGAAAGAGAATGGTGTTGAGTACTATTTTGAAAAAAGAAGGCATTTACACCTTTGACGGCAAGGGAGAGCTGCTCATCACAATTATGTCCTCTTTAGCACAGGAAGAAAGCCGAAGTATTTCCGAAAACATCACCTGGGGACAGCGTAAAAGTTTCTCTGACGGAAAGGTACATCTTCCCTACAAAAGATTTCTCGGGTATGAAAAAGGTGAAGATGGGCGACCTGCGATAGTCGAGAAAGAGGCAGCTGTTGTTCGCTTGATATGCAGGCTTTTTCTTGAAGGAAAAACGCAGTCTGGCATTTGCAAATATCTCGAGGAGTTAGGTATCCCATCGCCCGGCGGCAAAGAAAAATGGAGCAAGACCACAGTTACGAGTATTCTTACAAATGAAAAAAATACAAAGGTGATGCACTGCTACAAAAAATCATTTACGTTAGATTTTCTTGAAAAGAAGTTGAAAGTGAACGGAGGCGAAGTTCCTCAGTACTATGTGACGAGCAGTCACCCTGCCATTATTGAGCCTGACGAATGGGACTTAGTACAGGCTGAGATTGCAAGGAGGAAGTCACTAGGCAGGGCTTACAGCGGAAAGAGCGTACTCTCTGCGAAGTTAGTTTGCGAGGACTGCGGCGGGTTCTTCGGTTCAAAGGTATGGCATTCCACAGACTGTTACCGCCGAACCATTTGGCAATGCAACAGCAAGTTCAAAGGTGAAAAACGCAGTCAGACGCCAACAGTAGACACTGAAACCGTGCAGCGGTTATTCATAAAGGCTTACGATCAGATGATGGGGAACAGAAAACAAATTATCGCAGACTGCGAGCTGATGCGTAAAGCTTTGACCGACTTCAAATCACTGGACGATAATATCGAGCGACAGTCGGCAGAAGTTCAGGTAGTTGCCGAGCTTGTAAAGGCTCTTGTCAAGGAAAATGCTTCAACGATTCAGTCACAGGAAACTTACTTGAAAAGATATGAAGATTTGACTAAACGCTATGAGAAAGCAAGGTCAGAATTAGAACGCTTGCAAGATGAACGTACACGCCGAAGTCAGCAGGACAATGCTTTGGTACTTTACATACGCACGCTGAAAAAGCAGCCGACGGTATTAACTGAGTGGGATGATACCATATGGACTGTTATGGTGGAAAAAGCAATCGTTCACAGAGATAAGAGCATTACGTTCGTTTTCCACAACGGGAGTGAGGTCACGGTCGAAGAATAAAGGTGAAAACCACAAGATCACGGAATGGTTGGTCTTGTGGCTTTCTAGTTTCTGACAAAATACACACCCCCCTGCTGAAAATGCACACCCCTAGAACGACATTTCGTTAAAAGGTATAGTGCTCCAAAATGCAAAAGGCTCTGATAAGACCAATTTTAGGTCAGCTCAGAGCCTTTAATCGTTAGATATTGTAGAAAAGCCTTTAAAATCAAAGGTTTACGCATAAAAAAACTGCACACCATTCTGATAACAAGTTGTATCAAAATCAGTGTGCAGTTTTGGTGCGGGTGACAGGACTTGAACCTGCACGGTGTTGCCAATAGAACCTAAATCTATCGCGTCTGCCAATTCCGCCACACCCGCATACAAAACAACATTATTATTCTATCATAAACTCCCTACTTTGTCAAGACCTTTTGCTCAAAAAAATGCCCGATGCTCAAAACATCGGACTGATTTTTTTATAATCTCTTTATATTGTCAAGAATTATCAGCTTGTGCGTAAAACCCTCAAGCTTGTTTTTGATATCACCATTCTTTATAAAAAGGAGTGTTGGCAGTGCTGTAACGTCATATCTCTTCGCAAGATCTGGCTGAGAGGTGATATCACACTTAGCTATGATAGCGGTTTTTCCAAGCTCCTCTGCAGCTTCGTTAAGCCCTGCCTCTGTTCTTTTACAGTGAACACAGGTAGGTGAGTAAAATTCTATAACAAGCGGTTTGTCTGCTGATATCAGCTCGTTGTAATTCTGGTTTGTCAGTTCAGTAAGCATTTTTTTATTTCCTCCAATATATATTATATTATTCATATAGCCTTACTATGAATATAGTGATTATATCACTATTTACGCACTTTGTCAAGAGTATTATCAAACATTTCTGTATATCATATTTCTCATATATGTTAGTTATGAATAAAATGTACAACAATAATAAAGTATTCCTATCATATATGTATGATTTCACGAAAATCATTCATAACTATTGACATTTCCATAAAATCATGTATAATAAAAACATACTAATCATATCGACTTGATATGAATTGAAAGTGAGGAGCTTAAATTGTCAAAGATCAATAAGCGAATGCAGCGATGTTGACACTGGAACTATTACAGCAATATATCTTAATTGGAGTTGTCAGCTATGTATATAGAATTAAAAAACATTAATAAAAGCTTTGGCGATTTTAAAGCTTCGGATAACGTAAGTTTTGGTATTGAAAAGGGAAAGCTTATCGGTCTGCTTGGACCGAGCGGCAGCGGTAAAACAACTATCCTGCGTATGCTTGCAGGTTTGGAAAAACAGGATAGCGGTGATATTATTATAGATGGTAAAAATGTCAACAAACTTCCTTCAAATGAAAGAGGTATCGGATTTGTTTTTCAAAGCTATGCGCTCTTCCCTTTTATGACAGTTTACGATAATATAGCTTATGGTCTGAAGGTTCAGAAAAAAGATAAGAAGTTTATCAAACAACGTGTGGCTGAGCTTCTTGAACTTGTTGGCTTGCCTGACGTTGGCAAGCGTTATCCTGACCAGCTTAGCGGAGGTCAAAGGCAGCGTATCGCTCTTGCAAGAGCACTAGCACCTCAGCCTGAACTCCTTCTACTTGACGAACCTTTTGCAGCTATCGACGCAAAGGTAAGAAAAGAACTGAGAACATGGCTTCGTGATACTATTGATAAAATAGGCATAACAAGCATTTTCGTTACACACGATCAGGACGAAGCAATAGAGGTCGCAGACGAAATTGTTATCACAAACAAAGGCAGAGTTGAGCAGATAGGCAATCCAGTTGAGATATACCTTGAACCTAAAACTCCTTTTGTTGCTCAGTTTATCGGTCAGTCCGCAGTTATCGAGGACTACAGCAAGCTCAAAGGCTTTGAAACAGCAGAGGGCAAGACTTCAGCTATAATCAGACCTGAGTTTATCGAGATAAACAAATTTGAAGACAGCGAGTATCACCAGTTTGAAAGCTCAATGGAGGATGCCGTTGTGGAAGAAGTTTCATTCAGAGGAAACGCCTTTGAGGTTAAAGCTTCCATAGACGGTATCTCAGTAACAGGCAGATATCCGCTGAACGCTTCCCGTCTGAAAAAAGGTGATAAGGTAAAAGTACTTATCAAGAAGCTTTACACTATTGATGAAAACACTACAAATATTCTCGTAAACAAAGCTCTTGATGACTCAGAGCTGTACTATATTTAGTAAGGAGGACATTAAAATGGAAAATAATAAAACAAAGTCCTCTGCTATACAGAAGATACTAAAATGTGGCATCATATCATGGGTAGCAATAATTGCCCTTTGGGGAATAGGATCTTTGAAATATGATGAATATTTTCTTCCAAGCCCAAAGGAAACGATCGACAGCATGAAGGAACTTATCAAAGACGGAACTCTTTGGAGTGACATTGTTGCAAGCGTCGGAAGAGTAATAAAAGGCTGGCTACTTTCAATAATTTTTGCTGTTCCTATGGGTCTTATTGTAGGAAATTTCAGACCTGTACGCTGGCTCGTTGAACCTATACTTAGCTTTTTCAGATTTGTGCCTGCTATTGCATTGACGACACTCTTTCTAATGTGGTTCGGAGTAGGCGAAGAATCAAAAGTAGCACTTATTTTCTACGCATCATTCTTCCCTATGTTCGTAAACACTATAGCGGGTGTGGCTTCAACTGATAAGCAGCTCGTGGAAGCAGCTTCCTGCATGGGGGCAAAAAAAGCAAGAGTTTTTTTCACAGTAGTTGTACCATCAGCGGTATCTAATATCTACACTGGAATAAGACTAGGACTTAGCTCAGCTATCATCTGTGTTGTGGCAGCTGAAATGCTGGTCGGCAGTGATGGCCTTGGTTATCTTATAAACAGCTCGAAGCTTTATTACAAAACAAGCTGGGCTTTTGCAGGAATCGTCACACTTGCTGTGATTGGCTTTGCTGCTGACAGGATCCTACAGTTTATTGGCAAGAAAAAGCTTAAACACTTTGACGTAAAATAATTAATTTAACAGGAGAGATTTAAAAATGAACATAAAAAAGATAATCGCAATAATAGCATCGACAGCATTGACAGCAACTCTTCTTGCATCATGCGGTAGTTCATCAAGCGGAAAAACCGCAAAGAAGGTTACCAAAGACGGTAAAGAACTTAGCGTTTTGAGAGTTGCGAACATGACAGGTCAGCCAGATCAGTATGCCGACTATATCGGTATGGAGCAAGAAATATTTGAGAAATATGGTATATCTCTCGAAACATCAGAATACGCTGCCGGCATTAACACAGTTGACGCTATTGCAACAGGCACAGCAGATACAGGACTGCTTGCAGATTTTGCTGCTGTAAACAGAATTGGAAATACTCTCGATAACACTAATCTTGTGATTTTTTCAGATCTAAGTTCTAGCGTTTCATATAACGGCGGTCTTTTTGTTGCACCAAAATACAAAGATGATCTTGATGCTTTAGATGAAAGTGAAGGATGGATAACTTCTATTGGAACAGTTTCAGAATACTTCAACTGGCAGGCTCAGACTTATTTAGGACTTGACCCGTCAAAGCAGAAAAACGTCAACACAGATTCCATATCAACTCAGATAGCAGTTGCACATAACGGTGAGGCATCAGCCGCTATCGTTACAGGGTCAGCTATAAAAAAATATGAAGCAGAGGGCTGGACTCAGGTCGCATCTGCAAAAGATATAGGGATAAACGTATCTGCTTATCTTATAACATCAAGCGACTTTGCAAAGAACAATACTGAAACTCTTACGAACTATCTTAAAGCACTTGATGAAAGCGTTAAATACATAAATGACAACTTAGATGAGTCGGCTGAAAAAATATCAAAGAAATATGGAATCGAACCAGATGATTTCAAAACAAACTGGGAACAGTACAGTATTAAACTTGGACTTTCTGAGGAAGCTGCATCTCATCTTGATGAAATAAATAAGTGGGCGTATGAGAATGGTAAATATCCAAACAGTTACAACATAAGGGAATTTTATTATCCAGATGCAGCAAAAAAAGCATTTCCAGATAACGTTACGGCAGACCTGACAAAAGCAGACAAATAAACAAGGAGGAATCAGACATGGGTTATCCAAGCATTTATCCAACAGGAGTTACAATATACAACAAAGAAAAAGCCTACAGCGGATATACGATCTTCCCGTCCGCTAAAGGTGCTCTGCTCATAGATATGAATGGCAATGAAGTTAAGCTTTGGGCTGGACTGGGAGGATTTCCTAACAAAATACTCCCGGGCGGATATGTAATGGGCACAACAGGAGCAAGAGGAGGTAAATATGCATATCAGGATCAACTTGATCTTGTTCAGGTAGACTGGGACGGTCATATCGTATGGAAATTCGACAAAACTGAACTTGTTGCCGACCCGGGTAAAGAACCGGTCTATATGGCTAGACAGCACCATGATTTTCAGCGTGAGGGCAGCACTGTGGGTTATTATTATCCAAATGGTGAGCCAAAGACAGACAGTGGCAATACACTTATCCTTACCCACGAGAACCTCTACAACCACGATATTTCAGACAAAAGACTTATCGACGATAAGATCATCGAAGTGGATTGGGAAGGCAATATAATTTGGAGCTGGCGTGCAAGCGACCACTTTGATGAGCTTGGCTTTGACGAGGCCGCAAAGAACGCATTGTTCAGAAACCCTGGTCTTCACGGTGAGGCAGGTGGAGATTGGATGCACATAAACAACTTCTCTACCCTTGGCGAAAATAAGTGGTATGACGCAGGCGACAAACGCTTTCACCCAGACAATATCATATTTGACGCAAGAAACTCAAACATACTCGGAATTATCGAGAAATCAACAGGTAAGATAGTATGGCGTGTAGGTCCTAACTTCAACGAAAGCGAAGCCACAAAGAAGCTTGGCTGGATAATTGGTCAGCACCACCTGCACATGATACCAAAGGGTCTTCCTGGAGAGGGCGACCTGTTGGTATTTGATAACGGTGGCGAGGGTGGCTACGGCACACCTAACCCTGCTTCCCTCACAGGCGTGAACAATGCACACAGAGATTACTCAAGAGTACTTCAATTCAATCCTGTTACACTTGAAATAACATGGCAGTACACTCCCCTTGAAGCAGGAAATCTGCTTTTTACTGACGCTTCTAAGTTCTATAGCTCATACATCAGCTCTGCACAGCGACTTCCGAACGGAAACACTCTTATTACGGAAGGTTCAGATGGACATCTTCTTGAGGTCACACCTGACCATGAAATAGTTTGGGAATTTGTAAACCCTTATTTCAAGAATTTTGCTGGAACATTCAAAAGCAACATGATCTACAGAGCTTATCGTGTACCATACGAGTGGATACCACAGCTTGAAAAGCCTGTTGAGACCTCTATCGAGCCTATCGACATTACAAAGTTCAGAGTACCGGGTGCTTCTATTGGCGAGGGTACAGGGCTTGTTACAGCCGTTGACGGGATCGATCCAACAAAAGGAGTTCCTCTCACAGGTTCAGGAAATGAAGAAGATGATGAAGAACGCATCGACTTCTGTGTTGCTTCTGTAAAGAAAAAAGATCTAGAATAAAATTAATATACATAAGGCAGCTTCTGTAAAACGAGGCTGCTTTTTTTAAGACCGCAGAGAGTTTACAAGTCCTTGACAAAAGAAAAGATTAGTGCTATTATATTATGTGATATTGTTATTTATTTATCAATCATGTTTATTAGTAAAGGAAAGTGTAAATATATGTCTAAAGACGGTTCAATATCCGCATCAGTAATAAAACGACTGCCACGTTATTATAGATTTTTAGGTGAGCTTCAAAAAGAAGGACTTGAAAGAATATCTTCAAGGGAGCTTTCTGAGAGAATGAAGCTCACGGCTTCACAAATAAGACAAGACCTTAACTGCTTTGGCGGATTCGGTCAGCAGGGATATGGCTATCACGTTGACGAGCTTAGAATGGAAATAGGCAAGATTCTCGGAGTAGACAAGCATTTCAAGACCATACTTATCGGTGCAGGAAACCTCGGTAAAGCTATCGCCACACATATTAACTTTGAAACAAGGGGTTGCAATCTCATTGGCATATTTGATATAAACCCTAAGCTCACTGGTGAAGTGGTAGGAAACATACCAATTCGTCACACTAATGATATAGAAAGCTTTTGCGAAGCAAACTCCCCTGTTGTAGCTGTGCTTTGTATACCGAAGGCAAACACTCAGGCTATTGCAGACCAGCTTGTAAATCTTGGTCTGAAAGCGTTCTGGAATTTTTCACATTATGATCTTAGCATCGACTATGAAAACATAGTTGTGGAAAATGTCCATTTAGGTGACAGCCTGCTTACACTTACATATGCAACAAATATCATCACAAGCACTGATACTGACAACAGCGAAGAGATCGAATAAAAAAATCACACCAGAATTCTCTGGTGTGATTTTTTTATATAAAGTATTAGCGAACTGTTTTAACCGCGGCTGTTTCAACAACTGCAGCAAGATGGTCGTTAACCTCTTTGCTCTGATAGTATTCAGCAAAAGACTCAGTTACTTGATCTGCCCATGACTCTGTAGATTGAGTTTTAACATCCTCGGTATTGATTTTTTCAGCACTTCCTGTTTCATCATCAAGAACGTAAAGCTTATCTGATGCGACCTCGGCAGCGACAGTTGCCACCTTTGTCAACACATCGTCATTTTTATCATATATAACAAAAATGTAACAATTCTTTTTGTTCACAGTCTTAGTGCCTGTATAGCCATAAAGCCTTTTTGTTTTTTCAGCCAAAGGATATATCTCCTTGCAGACATCTACGACCTGATTAAACGAATCAACAGCCTCATCTGGTATCTTTTCAAGAGTGCTTCTGTCAGGGAGTGAAGTAGTTTCGTCTGGCACTTCATCAGTAACCTCTGTCTGCGCTGTCGTTACGTCATTATTTGTAAGATTAACATTATTTTCTGTTTTATTATCGGCATTTTTTCCACAAGCCGGGAAAGCAAACATAGTGCAAACTATAGCAACAGCTATCATTAGCTTTTTCATATTGATCCTCCGAATAACCTCTGTAGTCCTAAATCATTATGTCATATTTCAACAGTTTCACATTATATCACATGAAAATTACTCTGTAAAGGGATTATAAAGAATTGTAACAAAATATCCCGATTATGACGAAACTCATAATCGGGATAAATCATTTTTTAGCTATTTGCACAATAAGAGGTTACAAATTTGTTACAACCTGACGAAAAGACTAATCGTAATCTACAACGTCGATCCACTTCATGAGCAGATCCTTCTCCTCTGGTTTGCCCTTAATGAGCTGTGCTGCTGCAACGATCGGCAACCAAGCCTGTACATACTGCTTAGATGTTCCGCTCTTTACGCAATACTTATCAAGATAAGCCTCAGCAAGATCAGGATTGTTAAGGCAGAACAGCAGGTATGTTCTTGCAACGTCAGCAGAAGCATTGCCTTGTCTAGCAGAACCCCAATTGATAACATAAGTACCTTCGTCATTGATGATAACGTTCTTTGGCTCAAAGTTACCATGGCAAAGCTTGATGTGCTTTGGCATTGAATCAAGTCTTGTGAGAAGCTCATACTTCTTTATCTCGTCGATCTGACCAAGAGTCTTGATCTGTCTTGCCATCTTATCTTTAAGCTTTGAAAGAAGTGGCATATACTGAGCGTGTATCTCGCACTGAATGTCGATAAACTGGTTAAGATATGTGTCTTTCTTGTCTGGATTTTCGTCCATAAGCTGCTGAAGAGTCTTACCCTTTATAAAGTCCATTGTAATAGCCCATTTGCCGTCGATAACGGAAACCTCGTGAAGAACAGGCATCTTTATAAAGGAATTGCCAAGTGTTGTTTCAACTCTTGCGTGTGTAAGAGCCGCATACAGACACTTTTCCTTGTATTCAGGCTTCTTATAGATCCTGACTGCCATTCCATCAGATTCATAAACATCATAGATGTCGCTGGATGCTACAAAGTTATCAAGTTTCATAAGTCATATCTCCTTTTATTTTAAAATATGGTATTAAGTCGAGTTTCAGAGTATACATCGATTTTTCAACAGCCTTATTGTGTAAAATTACCTTTACATCTCCGTGCTTTCTATGTATCTCTGTTATGTCTATATTATACTACAGATTTTCTAAATGTCAAGCACTTTTTCGTTATTTTCACAACTGTTTTATTTTTGTTTAGTTTTTATCTTATATTTATTAATCTTTTTTCAGGCAGCATATATGATAAATTTTTATCAATCTGATTTCTATTGTGCAATTTGACGGTCATGAATTGTTAATCTATCATAAAACAATGTTCAATATTTATGTATATTGCATAATAAAGTGACGTAAAATATCAAAAAAGCTGTAACTTTATAAGATTGACAAAAAAATAACAATCGTATATAATATAACTAAGATAAAACCCGAGCGGGGGTTATCAAGAGTAAAAAACAATAATTAATTTATTGGAGGTTTATTTTATGGCAAAGAGTGAAGCTAAAACAGTCGGCATCGTCGATACAGAGGAAGCTTTGACTGCTAAGATCGCTGAAGTAAGAGCTGCGCAGGCAATCTTCGCTACCTACACACAGGAACAGGTAGATAAGATTTTCAAGGCTGCTGCTATCGCTGCTAACAAGGCAAGAATCCCACTTGCAAAGATGGCTGTTGAGGAAACAGGCATGGGTATCGTGGAAGACAAGGTTATCAAGAACAACTATGCTGCTGAGCACATCTACAACAAGTACAAGAATGTTCAGACTTGTGGTGTTTTTGAGGAAAATAAGGCTTACGGCACAATGAGAATTTACGAGCCTATCGGTCTTATCGCTGCTGTTATCCCAACAACAAACCCAACTTCTACTGCTATATTCAAGACACTTATCTGTCTTAAGACAAGAAATGGTATCATAATCTCACCACACCCAAGAGCAAAGAAGTCAACTATCGCTGCTGCTAAGATCGTTTATGATGCAGCTGTTGCAGCAGGTGCTCCAAAGGGTATCATCGGTTGGATCGATGTTCCTTCTCTTGAACTCACAAACATGATCATGAGAGAGTCTGACACTATTCTCGCTACAGGCGGTCCTGGAATGGTAAAGGCTGCTTATTCATCTGGTACACCAGCTCTCGGTGTTGGTGCTGGTAACGCATCAGCTATCATCGATTCTTCTGCTGATATCGTAAACGCTGTAAACTCTATCATTCATTCTAAGACATTTGATAACGGTATGATCTGTGCTACAGAGCAGACAGTTATCGCTGATAAGACAGTTTACAACGATGTTAAGAAGGAATTCATCAAGAGAGGTTGCTACTTCCTCAACGATGAAGAGGCTGACAAGATCAGAAAGACAATGCTCATCAACGGTGCTCTTAATGCTAAGATCGTTGGTCAGCGTCCTGTAACTATCGCTAAAATGGCTGGCTTTGAAGTTCCAGAGGATACAAAGGTACTCATCGGCGAGGCTACAAGCACAGCTCCTGAAGAGGCTTTCGGTCACGAAAAGCTCACAACTATCCTTGGTATGTACAAGTCAAAGAATTTTGACGACGCTCTTGACATCGCAGAGGCACTTCTCGTAAACAACGGTGGTCTTGGTCATACTTCAGTTCTTTGGGTAGATAACATAAACGAGAGAGAAAAGCTCAATAAGTTCGCTGCAAGAATGAAGACATGCCGTCTTATCGTAAACACACCTTCTTCACTCGGCGGTATCGGTGACCTCTACAACTTTGACTTTGCTCCTTCCCTCACACTCGGCTGCGGTTCATGGGGCGGCAACTCAGTTTCTGAGAACGTTGGCGTTAAGCACCTGCTGAACATTAAGACAGTCGTTGAGAGGAGAGAGAATATGCTTTGGTTCAGAGCACCTGAAAAGGTATACTTCAAGAAGGGTTGTCTCCCTGTTGCTCTTGACGAGTTGAAGACTGTTATGGGCAAGAAAAAGGCATTCATCGTAACAGACCAGTTCCTTTATAAGAATGGTTATACAAAGGCTATCACAGATAAACTCGATGAAATGGGTATTCTCCACGAAACATTCTTCGATGTTGCTCCAGACCCAACACTTGCTTGTGCACTTGAGGGTGTTGCTCAGTTGAGAGCTTTCGAGCCTGACACAATTATCGCTATCGGCGGTGGTTCTGCAATGGACGCTGGTAAGATCATGTGGGTTCTTTACGAGCATCCAGACGCTGACTTCTTCGATATGGCTATGAGATATATCGATATCCGTAAGAGAGTTTACACATTCCCTAAGATGGGTGAGAAGGCATACTTCATTGCTATCCCAACATCTTCTGGTACAGGTTCTGAGGTAACACCTTTCGCAGTTATCACTGATGAAAAGACAGGTACTAAGTATCCTCTGGCTGACTATCAGCTCATGCCTAACATGGCTATCGTTGATACAGATATGATGATGTCTGCTCCAAGAGGTTTGACTTCTGCATCAGGTATCGACGCTCTGACACACGCTCTTGAGGCTTATGCATCTGTAATGGCTACAGATTACACTGACGGTCTTGCACTGAGAGCTATGAAGCTTATCTTCAAGTATCTGCCAGGTGCATATGACAACGGTCAGACAGACGTTAAGGCTCGTGAGGAAATGGCTACAGCATCTACAATGGCTGGTATGGCATTCGCTAACGCATTCCTCGGTGTTTGCCACTCAATGGCTCATAAGCTCGGTGCTTATCATCACCTGCCACACGGCGTTGCTAACGCTCTCCTTATCACAATGGTAATGAGATACAACGCTGACCCAACACCTAGAAAGATGGGTACTTTCTCACAGTATCAGTATCCACATACTCTTGAGAGATACTGCGAGTGTGCACATTCACTTGGTATCGTTGGTAAGAACGATGAGGATACACTCAACAAGTTCATCGACGCTATCGAGGCACTCAAGGAAAGAGTTGGTATCAAGAAGACTATCGCTGATTACGGCGTAGACGAGAAGCACTTCCTTGACACTCTCGACAACATGGTTGAGGACGCATTTGATGACCAGTGCACAGGTGCTAACCCAAGATACCCACTGATGAGCGAGCTGAAGGAAATGTACCTCAAGGCTTACTACGGCAAATAATCTTTGCTGACAAAGCAATTTGCAGAGTGACTAATATTTGATTATTAGTTGATCTATAATAAACCTCCGACTGCTTGTTCCCTTTAGGGAGCAGGCAGTCATTTTTTTGTTAATTTGCACTTAAAATAATAATGTAAGGTATGTGTATTATATATTCAAATAACAGTTGAAAAAGGAAAAAATATGTGGTATAATAGAATAAGTATAAATTATTTCAGAGTAATATCTGATGTGATTTTTACATAACACTTGGCGACACTCCGCCATACAAAGAGGTTATAAATATGAAAAACAAAAATTATGACGTTATTATCGCTGGCTGCGGTGCGGCAGGTCTATATGCAGCACTTAACCTTTCCCGTGATTTAAATGTACTTGTGCTTTCCAAAAGAGAGCTGACCTTGTGTAACTCTTCCCTTGCGCAGGGTGGAATTGCAGGCGTTTATGACAATCCAAAGGACTCACCTGAATATCACAAACATGATACATTTGTAGCAGGCGGATTTGAAAATGATCCTGAGTCCACTCAGGTCCTTGTTGACGAAGCCTATATTGACATCGGAAAACTCATAGAGCTTGGTGCTGACTTTGATAAGTGTCCTGATGGATCTTATCACCGCACTCTCGAAGGTGGACACGGTATGAACAGGATTTTTCATCATGCCGATACCACAGGTCTGGAGATCGAAACAACTCTACTAAGAAATGTTCAACAGCTAGATAATGTTGAGATACTCGAAAATGCCGTTATGTGCAATGCAAAGAAAACCGAAACAGGTTTTTCCATTCTTGTGCTGACTAATGACAACGAATATACGACATATAATTGCAGATACGCCATTTTTGCAACTGGTGGAATAGGCAGAGTTTACGAATACACTACAAACTCCGCTATCGCAACAGGCGACGGCATAACTATTGCTCATGAGCTTGGAGCAGAGATAAAAAATCTCAGCTATATCCAGTTTCACCCAACAGGCTTTAACAACAAGCACACTCGTGAAACTTTCCTTATCTCTGAATCTGTCAGAGGCGAGGGCGCTTATCTTAAAAACTGCAACGGCGAAAGATTTATGCAAAACTATGACGATCGTCTGGAGCTTGCGCCAAGAGATGTTGTTTCTCATGCGATCATGGCTGAAGCCAAGAAAACAGGCTCTGACAAATTCTATCTTGATATCACTCACAAAGACCCTGAGTTTGTCAGAAACAGATTTCCTATGATAAATGAAAAGCTTCTCGAAGCAGGTTATGACATGACCAAGGATATGATACCTATTTTCCCTTGTCATCATTACCTTATGGGCGGCATAAATGTTGATACATATGCAAGAACAAACATTGACAGGCTTTATGCCTGCGGCGAATGTTCACATACAGGTGTTCACGGCAATAACAGACTTGCAAGCAATTCCCTGCTTGAAGCTTTGGTATTTTCAAGACGTGCTGCGGCTGACATCAATGAGAAGATAAAATCTGACAGTGGTGACCTTGAAACATACGATTTCAAGATAGACAATGAAGCCCCGCACATTCCTCAGGGCATAAGAACAGAGATAAGAGATATAATGCAGCGTGCATATTTTGTTATCCCTGATAAGGAGGCTTTGCCGCCTGATCTTGAAGAAGTAACAAAGCTAAAAAATTTCCTTTGTGACGGTAATTTCAAAATAGACAGAGATTATGTTGAAGCAAGATCTCTTACAACTGTCGCTTATATCGTATTAAAGGACGCTATCAAAAAGCTCAAATCCAAAGAAAAAATGGAGGAAAACAAATGAAATTAATGCAGTTTCAGATCGACGATATCATTAAAACAGCTCTGCTGGAGGATATCAACTATATAGACGTTACAACGGATTATCTTGTTGACGAAAATTCAGTTTCAACAGCAAAGTATGTTTCAAAGGACGAAGGCGTTCTTTGCGGAATCGATGTTGCAATGAGAGTTTTTCAGCTTCTTGACAGCAATGTTAAATGCGAGATATTTATCCATGACGGCGAAAAGGTCAAGAAAGGCGACATTATCGCAAAAATAACAGGCTCAACAAGAGCCTTGCTCAAAGGCGAAAGAACGGCACTGAATATCGTTCAGCATATGTCAGGCGTTGCAACTGCAACAAACAGATGCGTGGAGCTTGTAAAGGGGACAAAGGCGTCTGTTGCGGATACAAGAAAAACGCTCCCGGGTCTTAGAGTTTTGCAGAAATATGCAGTTACAGTAGGCGGTGGAAAAAACCACAGATACAATCTTTCAGATTGCGCAATGTTAAAAGACACTCACCTTGACGCATATGGCAGCATGACAGGCGCAGTAAACGCTCTCAGAGAAAAAATGGGGCATACTGTCAAGATAGAAGTTGAAGTCGGAAACCTTGAAGAACTCAAAGAAGCTCTTACACTTGGCGTTGAGATAATCATGCTTGACAATATGACAAATGAAGATATGGCAAAGGCTGTTGAAATGACAAATGGCAAAGCACTTTTAGAAGCTTCAGGAAACGTGACCTCTGAAACAATCCGTGCAATAGCTGAAACGGGCGTTGATATCATTTCTATCGGTGCTATCACACACTCAGTCAAGGCGTTTGACATTTCAATGAAAATGGAAAAGTAAGATAAAACAAAAGCCAACGCCATATTAAGGTGTTGGCTTTTATGCTTAAATGGGGGAAAAATATGCGTTATTACAAAAGATCTCATGTGCATTACAGCAAATCAGCAATGAAAATAATAGCGTTAGTTTTCATGTTGGTTGGCGTGACATTTCTTGCAGTTGGAATAGGTTTTGCAATACACCAAACTCAACTCAAAAACAGATGTACTCTTGAAGTCAATGCTATAATATCAGACATTCTCAGTAAAGATGAACGACATGAGAACGATGACGGACACGTAACATATAGCACAGTTTACACACCAGTGTATTCATATAACGTAGACGGACAGCTCTACACCACTCACAGCAATACATATTCCAGCAACATCAGATACAGAAGAGGACAAACGATCCAGATATTCTGTGACCCTGACGACCCTGAAACGTTTTATGCACCAAATGATACAACCAATACCATATTAACAGTTGTTTTCTGTGGATTAGGCGGGCTGTTTGCGATTATAGCAATAGTGCTTATCATAGTGCTTATACATATAAAGAAAAAACAGAAATCCGGAAAAAATTTTGCAGAAAATGAATTATACGAAGAAAATAATTATCCATACGACGAATAATTCTGAGAGGAGGAATTTTTATGGCAAGCATTATGGACGGTGAAAGACAATTTCACATCAGAACTATCCCTGATGAAGTGGGCAGATATGTTATTATGCCGGGTGACCCTGGAAGAGTGCCAAAAATAGCGGCACTTCTTGATGACGCAAAGCAGGTGGCTCAAAACAGAGAATACAATGTTTATACAGGCTATCTTAACGGTGAAAAGGTAACTGTATGCTCGACCGGTATCGGAGGACCATCTGCGGCAATTGCAGTGGAGGAACTGGTAAAGTGCGGTGCAGACACATTTATTCGTATCGGTACAAGTGGAGGAATGGATCTTTCCGTTAGCGGCGGCGACCTTGTTATAGCTTCGGCGGCTGTCCGTGGCGAAGGTACGTCAAAAGAATATCTCCCCGAGGGCTACCCTGCTGTAGCAGATTTCACTGTAACAACTGCCCTTGCAAAAGCTGCGGCTGAACTATCAGAAGATAAGCTTGGCAAGCGTTATCATGTGGGCGTTGTCCACAGCAAGGACAGCTTTTATGGAGAAGTAGAGCCTGACTCAATGCCAGTGAGCGGCGATATAAATTACCGCTGGGACGCATATTTAAGGTGCGGCTGTATGACTTCCGAAATGGAATGTGCCGCAGTTTTCTCAGTAGGTATCACAAGACACGTCCGCTGTGGAGCTGTTATAACAGCTATATGGAACGTGGAGCGTTCAAAGGCAGACCTTGAAGACAATGTGAGCGACGACACCACAAGAGGTATCCACTGTGCGGTGAACGCTGTGAAAATACTGATAGAACAGGATAAAAAGTGATAAAAAGCCGCTGTGACTTTTATTGTCATAGCGGCTTAAATTATTTTATTCTTATTCCAAGGAGCATTGAAAGCTCCACAGCTTGATTGGCTGAAAAAACAGCGTTTCGGAGTTCTCTGAATGTATCAGAAACGCGCAGTCCACTTACAAGACAGGTAGAAAAATCAACGCCGCCGAGAGCCGTTCTGAAAAATGATGTGCTGAGATATTTACTTCCGCTTGTCTTAAACGCTTTGAGATTGCAGGAAACAAGCTCAGCCGAGGACATATCACTGTTTTTCACCTGGGTTTCAGACAGCTTGCACTTATCAAATATGGCATATCCGCAGTTTGAGGATTCAAAGGTTACACCTTGAATGGAACAATCCTTGAACTCTGCGCCAACGAGCTTGCAGGAGCGGAACTCACATCTGCTGAGGTAGGATGAGTCCAGTGATGAATTTGACAGATCGCAGGATATGAACGTCACATCAACGAATGAGGAACGCTCAAAATCGCAATCGGTAAAGGTGCAGTTTTCAAACATACAGTTTATAAATGACAGGCAGGAGAGATCTTCGCTTTCAAGATATTCTCCGCTAAATTTACAGCCTGAAATATCGCTGTCAGTGCGTTTTGCAGTACGTTTGACTTCGTTAAGGTCGCACAATGGAAGGTCTTGCATCTTATTCACAGCTTTCCTCCCAATTGTCAGAAAAATCAAAATCATCTGGAAACTGCTCTGCTATAACTGTCTTTGAAAACTGTGAAGCAGTTTCTATAAGCTCTTTGCCTCTTCCCGTCCATGTGAGCAAGTCTGCATCTATATCGACGGCCTGAAATGCAGTTTCAAGGCTTATAGATCTGAGGTCGGCAGCAATGAACTGAGGCTTTGAAATAATTCTCCAGATAAATGGCTGAGCACAAATGAACCTTTCGATATATTCAAGGTCTATATTCTTTCTGTATTTTGAGATAAGCTGACCCCTTGTGACTTTAGGTGAATGAAACCTAAACCACATCACTGAGAACGGGTTAAAGCTCTGCACTGCAAATTCACCTTTGTATTTCTTCATCATATGGTCAAGTCGGCTTTCAAGCTCTCCAAACAGCGCACCGCCTTTAAGCTCAATAAGAAGTGGCACTTTGCCGTCAACAGTTTTCAGCACCTCAGACAGCAGCGGTATCTTTTCATCACTGTTTTTAAGTTTAAAGGCAGAAAGCTGTTCATATGTGTAATCAAACACCTTGCCCTCAATGCCGCACATTCTCATAAGGTCATTGTCATGGAAAACCACAATGCGGCAATCCTTTGTTAGACGTACATCAAGCTCGATAGAAAGACATTTTTCAACCGCAAGCCTGAATGCAGTAAGAGAATTTTCAGGAACAAGATCTGAGTGAAGACCTCTGTGAGCAATATATTTGCCAAAATCCATATGGGATACCTCTTTTCGTATTAAAGTCATTTATATTATACTCTCCCAGGCTTAGATTGTCAACTGTATCACGCTGGATAATATATATTTCATTCACAGAAAGTTTAAGAATTATCACACAGTATCATCACAATAATAAGATATAATTAAATTTATGTTATGCAGAGGATTTTCTCTCAAAGGAAAGGACAATTATTATGATAAAGAAAATAGCCGCTGTTACAGCAGCTCTCACAATAGCTATTTGCAGCTTTACTTCATGCAGCAAAAATAACGACAGCTCATCAACCGTATCTTCCACAGTGGATTCTTCTGTTTCAGCTGTTGACAGCACAACTGAAAAACAGACACCTGAGCCGTCCCTTACAATTGACGGCAAGTCCATTGATACTAAGGACTTTATCGTTTGCACCATTGACGGCAAGGATATTGATTTTGATACTTTCAGATACTATTATTATTATACTATAAGCAAGTACACTTCCACTTACGGAGCAACCCTTGACACTATCAAGTCAACTGACGGTGGTTTTAAGCTTCTTATGGAGGACGTTATCACTGCACTTAAGCAGGAACTTGTTGCACCTGAGCTTGCAGAAGAAAACGGAATTAAACTTACAGACGATGACAACAAGACAATTGATGACCAGATAGCTAAAGCAAAAGCAAACTATGATTCTGATGAAGCTTATCTTAATGACATTAAGTCGGCTTACCTCACAGAGGATCTTTACAGGAAAATGCTTGAAACAGCCGCTATCTATACTAAAGTAAACGATACTCTTTTTAAGAATAACGGTAAGTATGCAACTAAAAAAGAGGACTTTAAAAAAATAGTCAAGGATACAAGCAAGTATTGCCGTGAGATTCACGTTATGATTCCTTTCTATGCACAGGTAGATCTTGATGACAGTACCGCTGACAGTTATGACAGTATGTCACTTTCAGACAAAGCGAGCGCAAAGCAGTCAGCTTATGCGAAGCTTGATGATGATGGTGTAAAGAAAGCTAAGGAAAAGGCTAAGAAGCTTGCAGAGGAAGTTCTGAAAAAAGCTCAGGACGGAGAAGACTTTGACAAGCTTATTGAAAAGTACGGCTGGGATCTCGGTCTTGAAGATCCTTCAACAGGATATTATTTCAATAAAGATACGACTGGATATCCTGAGGAGCTTGTAAAAGACGCTTTCAAACTAAAAGAAAACGGCATTTCCACTGAACTTACAGAGAATGACACATATGGATATTTCATAATCAAGCGTTTGCCGGTTGATATGGATTATGTAGAACAGAACATAGACGATATGATCTATTCATATGATACACCTGCTATCTCAAAGCTTTACAACGAAAGAATGGACAAAATGGAAGTCAAGTATTGCGACCAGTGGGACAAGATAACTGCGGACAGCATAACCTGATGGGTCATGGTATGATTAAAGAGCCTGAGCAGATCTCAGGCTCTTTTTATGCGTTTTTGTGATTGACGTGAGAGTGAATATCTGATATAATAAAAACTGAGGTGATCTTACGGACAGGCTGAAATTTCAAGATGCTTGCGATAAAATCATAGGCAAAAGCCGTGAACGCAACGGCATCGGAACTCTAGGTGAGAAAACGCTTCATGCTGTTTTGAAAAACTATTTTGAGCCATATGGTGAAAATCAGGAGATACGCATTGGCGGATATGTGGCTGATATCGTATGCGAAAACGGTGTTATCGAGGTACAAACAAGACAGTTCAACAAACTGCTGAAAAAACTTGAAGCCTTCCTTGACTACTGTGACGTGACAGTAGTCTACCCTATCCCTACGGTCAAATATGTCCGTTGGATAGATACTGAAACAGGAGAGTTGTCAGAAAAGCACAAATCGCCGAGAAAATACACTATCTATGAAGTCATGCCCGAACTGTACAAAATAAAATACACCCTTGATAACCCCCGATTTCATTTGTGCCTTTGTATGCTTGAAACCGAGGAAATAAGATTGCTTAACGGCTGGTCAAAGAACAAAAAGCGTGGATCTTCACGCCATGACAGGATACCAAAAGGTCTTATTGATGAAATACATATCGACTGCCCTGCCGACTTTGATATGTTTCTCCCGAAGGACCTGCCAAAGCAGTTCACTTCTAAAGACTTTGCCCTTAATGCAAAGATATCTCGTGAATATGCACAGGTAACGCTTAATATACTCACATATCTTGAAAGAGTGAAACGTGTGGGCAAACAGGGTGCTAATATACTTTATGAGAAAACTGAATGAGCAAGGCTCTTTACATACAGTGCGAAAGGAAGCTGTAAATGAAACTAAAACGAAAAATCAGCAGGATATTATCCATGACGCTGGCAATAATGCTGCTTGTGCCTGCGATGTGTGCAGACGCATTCAATTTTACACCTACATCAGGCTATGACGATGACGGAAAAGCGATACCGTTGGAGCTTTACTCTGAAGCGGTCTATATGGTCAATCTTGACAGCGGTGAAGCTATCGTTGACATAAACGGTGAGGACGAGCGTGTGCCTGCTTCCCTAACAAAGATAATGACTGCTGTGGTGCTTCTGGACAAATTCAAAGGTGATGAACAAAAACTGAAAGATACATACTATTCAGCAGGCTCGGAAGCATTTGATGAACTATATGATACTGGTGCTTCAACAGCTGATATACAACCAGGCGAAGAAGTAAGCTGTTATGATCTCCTGGCGGCACTGCTTATCCCATCCTCATGTGAAGCAGCGAATATAATCGCTTTGAATGTGTCCGATTCCATAACAGGATTTACAGACCTTATGAATGAAAAAGCTGAAAAACTCGGCATGGAAAATACACACTTTTCAAATGCACATGGTCTGTGGGCGCAACAGAATTATTCGTCCTGCAAGGATATGGCAACTCTTTGTGAATATGCCATAAGCAAATATCAGGTATTTCGTGATATTGTCTGTCTGCCAAGCTATCATATGGCATCCACCTCTTATCACTCAGATGGTACAGATATTTATAATACAAACCTTATGCTTGACTCAATGACCGATTATTACTACTCCTATGCTAAAGGCATAAAGACAGGCACCCTTGACTCCGCTGGAAGATGTTTAGCTTCATATGCGGAATATGAAGGCACCACATATCTTATTGTGACAATGGGTGCGCCAATGGATAAGCTTGAAGAAGATGTGAAGAAGGGCGAGGAAGATCCTGATTCCATATATGGTGGAGATAATGTTTACTATAACCTCCTCGATCACATCAGTCTTTACAAATGGGCATTTTCAAGTCTTGTAGCAACGGATTTTGTGGACAAAAACAGCGAAGTCCGTGATGTAAAGGTAAGCTACGGTGACGGCATAGATTATGCAAATCTTAAACCTGCAAATGGTTTTACAAGGCTGTGGCCTGTAGATATATCAGTAAATGATGTGGAAAAGAAAATAACCGTTTATGACAATGTTGTTGCACCTGTTGAAGTTGGCGATGTGCTTGGTAAAATGGAACTTGTCTACAAAGGTGAGGTGCTTGCAACTATAGATCTTGTTTCCACAACTAAAGTAGAACGTTCCCAAGTCAAAGCGAAGGTTAAAATAGCTAAGTCATACTTTGAATCGTCTGTTTTCAAGGTCACATTAACAATACTTATTGCACTTATAGTAATATACTCTGTGATACATATTGCAAAAATACAGAAAAAATACATGAAATAAAACAAGCGGTCTGCTCACTATGAATTGTGAACAGGCCGCTCTTTTGCGTTTACTGATCTTTATTTTCGTTGTGATCGTCAACTATTTCTGGATCATCCTCTCTGTTGACCTCATTTACCTCATCAGCACTTGGAATGACCATGGCGTCAAGCTGTTCAGGCGTAAGCGGAATACGCTTTTCATTTTTCTTATACAAATGCTCAACATCCTCCATATAATAGTCGGTATCTACAGGGAGCTTCTTCTTTCTCAACCGCTGAACAACGCTCTCTCGTGTAAAAGTATAAAGCAATGCAAAAGTCGGAACTGCAATGACCATACCTATGAACCCGAACAAATTTCCAAAGAAGAACAGTGATACCAGCACCCAAAAACCCGGAAGCCCAGTAGAATCACCAAGTATCTTAGGACCAAGGATATTGCCGTCAAACTGCTGTAAAATAACTATGAAAATGAGAAGTATAATGGCTTTTTTAGGATCAATAAAAAGCATAAGTGCAGTTGATGGTATCGCACCGATTATCGGTCCAAAAAATGGGATAATATTAGTTACACCCACAAGAACACTTATCATGATGTTGTAAGGCATATTCATGATAGTCAGACCTATAAAGCAAAGAACTCCAATTATTGCCGAGTCAATGATCTTTCCGCTCAAAAAACCTGCAAAAACTTTATTTGTTTCAGTGCAAACTCTCATGATCTTCTCACATGTAGACTTTTTTGTGTTTGCAATGATTATCTTCTTAGCCTGAGCAAGAAGCTTTTCCTTGCTGCAAAGCATATAGATAGAAACGATAAATCCAAATACAAAGTTTTTAAGGACATTGATAACGCCCCATGCACCCGAAAGAATATTTTCAAACATCGGCTGTATCTTCTCGATAACGGTTCCCAAATCAGTTGAAAAAGCTTTGAGTTTCTCCGTAGCCATTGTTTCGATATCAGGATAGTTTTTAAACAGCTTATTTATCCAACCCTGCACTTTAACAACGATGTTAGATGCATTGTTAAAAATATCAATTATGGAATTTATAAGTTCTGGAACAACAACATAAGTAAGTCCAACAACTATCCCCAGAAAAACAAGTGACGCTACAGTTACTGAGCAGGCTCTGGTAAGCTTTTTCTTAGCCGGATTTTTTACCACTTTATTTCTGAACAGCTTTTCAAAATTCACCATTATAGGATTTATAAGAAATGCGATCACAAGACCAACTATAACAGGCGTAAGTGCAGAAACAAGTGTGGAAATAAGCTTTAAGATCGTATTAAATTTAAATACAGCCACTACCAAAAGCACATTTATAGCAATAACGATAACTGCATAAAATGCAATTGTGGTGTATTTCTTATTAGTTTGTACTTTCATATATTTTCCTTTCTCAATTACCTTAACTATTACTTTATTATACACTACATTATTTATAAATGCAAGGAATATTGAAAATTTAAAATTATTTATTTTGGTATAAATCCAAATTGCAAAAGAATATTTACATAATAGCAATAATATTTACATTTTCTGATATTGACATTTTAGAATCAGAGGAATATAATAAGACTAAAGTTAATACGATAAATCCTATGAGCAAAAGTAAGTAGTTTGATGCAAAAGGTCACAGAGAGTCAGCGGTAGGTGTGAGCTGATACATTTTCTTCAGATGAATGGATTTGTGAGGAGCGGTGTGAAAGTTTATTCGAGTATCACTCGCCGTGATTCCTGCGTTAAAGGACAGGATATTGATTTCTGCCAGTCAGAATGCGTATCTGTGAGCCGATAATTTATTATCGGGAAATTGGGTGGCACCACGGTTCTATCGTCCCATAACTAGATGTTATGTGTGATGACAGGACTTTTTTTATTGTCAATTTTACGACAAAAAAGCATTTAGGAGGAATATTTATGCTGTACCCTGCTATTGAACAAGTAAAGGAACTTTTTGAAAACTACAAGACTGTGCCTGTATTCTATGAGCTTCTCATGGATTCATGTACGCCAATACAACTTTTTAACTGTCTGCACGAGGCGTATGATGATTGTTTCATTCTTGAATCTGTAGATAATAAAGACCAGTGGGGCAGATATTCATATGTGGGCATTGATCCTAAATGCGAATATATTCTTGACAAGCACGTTGTTACTGTCAAAGAAAAAGGCAAGGCTGATGAAACGGTAAAAGTCGATGATCCTATCGCTTTCTTTTCTGAGATAATCGAAGGCCACAAGTCACCGAGATTTAATAATTATCCAAAGCTCACAGGTGGTCTAATAGGATTTTTCGCTTATGATATGATAAGATACTTTGAGAAAACACTGTGCAACCCACCTGAGGACGATCTTAAGCTTCCTGACGCTGACCTGCACCTTTTTGAAAAGATCGTTGCTTACGATCACCTTTCAAACAAGGCTGTAATAATCCTCAACATCAATAAGAGCGATGATCTTGAAACTAAATACAAAGAATGTGAAAAGATATGCAACGAAGTAGTTGAAACTCTTAGAAATTACAAGCCTGTTATGAAAACTCCAAAGACAATGGAGGACAACATCACAGTAAAATCCAACATCACAAAGGAACATTATCTTGCAAACGTTGAAAAGGCTAAGGAATACATCAAAGAGGGCGACATCTTCCAGATAGTTCCGTCACAGAGATTTGAGATAGACAATCCGCCTGACAGCTTTGACGTTTACAGAATGCTCCGCTCCACTAATCCGTCACCTTACCTTTACTACTTTAAGCACAATGATTATGCTGTTGCAGGCGCTTCACCTGAAATGCTGGTATCAGTAGAAAACAGAACAGTAGTAACAAGACCAATTGCAGGCACTATCAAGCGTGGAGCGACCTACGACGAAGATATCCGCAATGAACAACAGCTTCTCAACGATCCAAAGGAAAGAGCTGAACACACAATGCTCGTTGACCTTGGAAGAAACGACATAGGAAAGGTTTCTGAGTTCGGATCCGTAACTGTTACAGACATGATGATAGTTGAAAGATATTCAAAGGTTATGCACCTTGTATCGAATGTAAAGGGTACACTGAGAGAAGATAAGAAACCTCTTGACGCACTTATGGCAGTTCTTCCTGCTGGCACTCTTTCAGGCGCACCGAAGGTAAGAGCAATGGAGATAATCGACGAGCTTGAAACAACAAAAAGAGGCCTTTATGGCGGAACAGTTGGTTATCTTGCATTTGACGGTTCGCTGGATACTTGTATCGCTATAAGAACAGTGCTTTTCAAAAATAACAAGGCTTATATCCAAGCAGGAGGCGGAGTTGTCGCAGACTCAGTTCCTGAGAACGAATATCAGGAGTCATGCAACAAGGCAATGGCTGTTATAAATGCAATAAAAGAAGCAAGCAAATTATAATTTAAAAGGAGTTAATAACATGAGCAATAATATTATTCTTACAGGCGATAGACCAACCGGATCACTTCATCTTGGTCATTATGTAGGTTCTCTCAGAAAAAGAGTTGAACTTCAAAACACAGGAAAATTTGATCAGTTCGTTATGATAGCCGATCTTCAGGCACTTACAGATAACGCTGACAATCCTGAGAAGATAAGACAAAACATTCTTGAGGTAATGCTTGACTATCTTGCTGTAGGACTTGAGCCTGACAAAACAACATTCTTCGTTCAGTCACATATCCCAGCACTTTATGAGCTTCCAATGTACTATTCAAACCTCGTTACAATGTCAAGACTTGAAAGAAACCCTACTATCAAGTCTGAGATAAAAATGAGAAACTTTGAAAGAAACCTTCCTGTTGGCTTTATGACATATCCTATCAGCCAGGCAGCAGACATCACAGCATTCAAGGCTAAGTATGTTCCTGTTGGAGAAGATCAGCTTCCAATGCTTGAACAGGCAAGAGAGATAGTAAACAGCTTCAACAGAATTTATAAGTGCGATATACTTGTTGAGCCTGAGGCTGTTCTCCCAGACAACGCAAGCTGCAACAGACTTGTTGGTACAGACGGCAACACAAAGATGAGCAAATCTCTTGGCAACTGCATTTACCTTAAAGACGATGAAAAAACGCTGAAAAACAAGATAATGTCAATGTATACTGACCCTACACACATCAATGTAAGCGACCCTGGTCACACAGAGGGCAATCCGGTATTTATCTATCTTGACGCATTCAGCAAGGACGAAGATTTTGCTAAATACTTCCCTGATTATAAGAACCTCGCAGAGATGAAAGAACATTATGAGCGTGGCGGCCTTGGCGATATGAAATGTAAGAAGTTCCTTAACAACGTTATGCAGGAATTTCTCGCACCTATCAGAGCAAGACGTGAGGAATATGAGAAAGACAAAGAGCAGCTCATAGAGATACTTAAAAAAGGCACACAACGTGCAATAGAGGTTTCAAACGAAACTGTTTCAGAAATAAGGAATGCCATCGGCATAAACTACTTCAACGACAAAACTTTCATTGATAAGTTTGTACTGTAAAGGAAGATTACTATGATTTTACTTATTGACAACTATGACAGCTTTACCTACAATCTTTATCAGGCTGTAGGCGTACTCACAAAAGACATTACAGTAGCAAGAAATGATGAGATAACCATAGGAGAGATCGAAAAAATGTCACCTGCGGCTATCATCATCTCCCCTGGTCCTGGTTATCCAAAGGACGCAGGAATTTCCGAAGAGGTCATAAAGACATTCAGTGGCAGGATCCCTATACTTGGCGTTTGTCTAGGACACCAGGCGATAGCCGAAGCATTCGGTGGAAAAATAGTTCACGCAAAGCAGCAGCTTCACGGCAAGCAGACAGATATCAATCTTAACACTGCAAACCCACTTTTCAGCGGTCTGAAAAGCACAATAAAAGCCGCAAGATATCACTCACTTGTTGTTGACAGCATTTCACTTCCTACCTGCCTGTCTGTTATTGCAACTGACGATAAAGCTCAGATAATGGCAATAAGACACAGAGAACACCCGACCTACGGCGTTCAGTTCCACCCTGAGTCAGTTCTCACTGGCGAAGTTGGAAACATGATAATCGAAAACTTCCTGAACGATATCGCAGGCATAAAGACCACAAAAACAAAGTCTGCAGCTCTTCCTGACAGCGAAAGAGTTGAGCTTAAAAAGTATCTCAAAATAGTATGTGATGGAAAGTCACTAACTGAGGACGAAGCTTATAAAGCAATGGATATCATCATGAGCGACAGAGCTTCTAATGCTCAGATTGCCTGCCTGCTCACAGCTCTGAGAATGAAAGGTGAGACTATTGACGAGATAACAGGCTTTGCAAAGGTAATGAGAGAAAAAATGTCAAAGGTCAATGTCAAGGGTACTCTTGATATAGTTGGCACAGGTGGAGATCTTTCAAACAGCTTCAACATTTCCACAACCTCTTCATTCGTAATTGCGGCAGCAGGACAGAAAGTCGCAAAACACGGCAACAGAAGCGTTTCTTCAAAGAGCGGTGCGGCTGACGTTCTTGAGGCTCTCGGCGTAAAGATCCAGTCAACACATGAGCAGGCTGAAAAGTCCCTTGACGAGATCGGTCTTTCATTCCTGTTTGCACAGTCATATCACTCAGCAATGAGATTTGTAGGACCTACAAGAGCGCAGATAGGTGTAAGAACTGTTTTCAACATTCTCGGACCTCTCGCAAATCCTGCAAAAGCAGACTTCATGATACTTGGAACATATGACCCTGATCTACTCGAACCAATGGCTAAGGTGCTTATGAACCTAGGCATAAAAAGAGCAATGCTCGTTTACGGCAACGACAGACTTGACGAAGTTTCAATCTCTGCACCAACAACTATCTGCGAGATAAACGGCGGAAAGCTTATCAAGTATGAGATAAAGCCTGAGGACTTCGGTCTTAAAAGAGGAAAGCTTTCTGACATCGTTGGCGAGGACGGAAAGGGCAACGCAGCTATCACAAGAGGTATACTTGAGGGCACAATCAAGGGTGCAAAGAGAGATATCGTTCTTCTCAATTCAGGCTGTGCACTTTATATCTGCGGCAAATGCGACAGCATCGAAGAGGGCGTAAAGACTGCAGCTGAAATGATAGACAGCGGAAAGGCTCTTAAAAAGCTTGAAGAACTTGTTGAACTTACTAACAGAGGATAAAAAATGATACTAGACAATATCTGCGACAAAAGAAAAGAACAGCTTGAAAGAGATATATCAATAATTTCAAGACAAGATATCAAATACATGGCAGCCGGAAAAGAGTATCAGACAGTTTCCTTTTCAAAATCTATCAAGCGTGATACCCTCTCTGTCATAAGCGAGGTCAAGAAAGCTTCTCCGTCAAAGGGACTTATCTGCCCTGACTTTGACCCTGTGAAAACCGCCTGCGAATATGAGAAAAGCGGTGCGAATGCTATATCCTGCCTGACGGAAGAGCACTATTTTCAAGGCTCTGGGGAATATCTCAAAGCTATAAGAGCGGCTGTAAAGCTGCCGATACTCCGCAAGGATTTTATCATCGACGAATATCAGCTTTACGAGGCAAGGGCTATAGGTGCTGATGCAGTGCTGCTTATCTCGGCTATACTCAGCGAGGATCAGATGAAAGAATATTCTGATATCGCTCACGAGCTTGGACTTGAATGTCTTGTAGAGGTGCACAACGAGGAAGAGTATAAAAAGACGCTTGGTTTTAAGCCTGATATGCTTGGCATAAACAACAGAAATCTTTACACTTTTGACGTTGACCTTGAAACCACGGGCAGGCTCAGCAATATAGTAGGCGACCATGCAGTGCTTGTTTCAGAGAGCGGTATAAAAACAAATGCCGATATGAAAAAGGTACGCAGCCTTGGGGCAGACGCTGTGCTTATAGGTGAAACACTTATGAGAAGCGGCAATATCGGTACAACTCTCCATGAACTGAGAGAGGGCGTATAAATGACAAAAATCAAGATATGTGGTATGCGCCGTGTGGACGATATTCTTTATGTGAACACATACCACCCTGATTATGCAGGCTTTATACTGTCTGAGGGTTTTAAACGCACTGTAGACATTGACACATTCTACGATCTTGAACTTCTTCTTAATAAGGAAATCAAACGAGTGGGCGTTTTTGTAAACGAGCCTATAGAGAATATTCTGAAAAGCTTTGCACAGAAGCTTGATGTTATTCAGCTTCACGGTGAGGAAAACGCAGAGTATATTGATAAGCTCCGTGAAAGCTGCGACTGCGAGATATGGAAAGCCGTTCGTGTAAAATATGCTGATGATATCGCAAAAGCTGACGCACTTCCCGTCCACAAACTGCTTATAGACAGCTTTTCAGCAGGCAGCTACGGTGGGACTGGCAAGCGTGTTGACCTTGATGTGTTCTCCAATGTGAGTATTTCAAAGCCTTTCTTACTTGCAGGTGGACTGAACGAGGATAACATCTGCTATGCTATGGAAAAGGTACAACCTTATGGCGTTGACTTTTCAAGTTCAGTGGAAACCGATGGCTTCAAGGACGAAAACAAGATAAAAAGGATAGTTGAAACTATCAGAAATAATACCGAAAGAAGGATATAAATGAGTAAAATTGGACGATTTGGCGAATTTGGCGGACAATATATTCCTGAAACTGTCATGACTGCTGTTCACGAGCTTGAAAAAGCTTATGATAAATACAAGGACGATCCTGAGTTCAACAAAGAGCTTCAGGAGCTTTACCACAATTATGCAGGCAGACCGTCAATGCTTTATTATGCAGAAAAGATGACCAAAGATCTTGGCGGAGCTAAAATATACATCAAACGTGAGGATCTTAACCACACAGGTTCTCACAAGATAAACAACGTTTTGGGTCAGATACTTCTGGCAAAGAAAATGGGTAAGAAGCGCATAATCGCTGAGACCGGTGCAGGTCAGCACGGTGTTGCTACCGCTACAGTTTGCGCTCTTATGGGTCTGGAATGTGAGGTCTACATGGGCGAGACCGATATGAAAAGACAGTCCCTTAACGTATACAGAATGAACCTCCTTGGCGCAAAGGTAACAGGCGTTGCAAGCGGTACTGCTACACTGAAAGACGCTATCAATGAAGCTTTCAGAGATTGGGTATCAAATATCGACACAACTTTCTACTGCATAGGCTCTGTAATGGGACCTCACCCTTATCCTACAATGGTTAGGGATTTCCAGAAAGTTATCAGTGCTGAGATAAAGGCACAGCTTATGGAAAAGGAAGGCAGACTGCCTGACTGTGTTGTTGCCTGTGTAGGCGGCGGCTCAAACGCTATGGGTGCATTCTACAACTTTATCGAAGACAAGTCAGTCAAGCTTGTTGGTGCAGAAGCAGCAGGCAGAGGCATTGACACACCTGACCATGCGGCTACAGTTGCAAAGGGTTCACTTGGTATATTCCACGGCATGAAATCGCTTTTCTTGCAGAACGAATACGGTCAGATCGACCCTGTTTACTCAATTTCCGCAGGTCTTGACTACCCAGGTATCGGACCTGAGCACGCATATCTTAACTCTATAGGCAGAGCGCAGTATGTTGACATAACCGATGAAGAAGCAGTTTGTGCTTTTGAGTACCTTTCAAGAACAGAGGGTATAATCCCTGCTATCGAGTCATCACACGCAGTTGCCGCTGCGCTTAAGATTGCTCCTACAATGGATAAGGACTCTATACTTGTCATCAACCTTTCAGGCAGAGGCGACAAGGACGTATACTCAATAGCAAGATACAGGGAGGTCGAGCTCAATGAAGAATAGGATAGACGCTTGCTTTGAAAAGCTTAAAGCAGAAAACAAAAAGGCGCTTGTGACATTTATCACCGCAGGCGATCCTGATATGGATACAACAGAAAAATGCGTTCTTGAAATGTACAAGAACGGCTCTGACATTATCGAGATAGGCGTGCCATTCTCAGACCCTATCGCAGAGGGTGCGACTATCCAGAAAGCGTCACTGCGTTCTCTGAGCGGCGGAACGAATCTTGACAAGATATTTGACCTTGTAAGAAAACTCCGCACACAGACTGACAAGCCTATGCTTCTGATGATGTATATAAACACTATCTTCAAGTTCGGTACAGCAAAGTTCTTTGAGCTTTGCAAAGAAACTCAGATAGACGGCGTTATCGTTCCAGATATGCCTTTTGAAGAACGTGAAGAGCTTCAGGGCGAGGCTGAGAAAAATGGCATCTACACTATCTTCCTCGTTGCACCGACTTCACACGAGCGTGTAAAAATGATAGCTGAAAAATCTAAAGGCTTTTTGTATGTTGTATCCTCCCTTGGCGTTACCGGTATGCGTTCAGAGATAACAACAGACTTTAACGAGCTTCTTGCGCCTATCAGAAATGAAAACCACTGCCCTTGCTGCATAGGTTTCGGAATTTCAAATCCTGAGCAGGCAAAGAAAATGTCCCAATATGCTGACGGCGTTATCATGGGAAGTGCTGTTGTTAAAATTGTTGAGGAACACGGCAAAGACGCTCCTGAATATGTTGGCAAGTTTATCAAATCCGTTCGTGAAGGCATGGACAACTAAACATAACAATAGCAAAGGCTCTGAGAAATGTATCTCTCAGAGCCATATTTTTTTATTCAAAAACAAGACCCCGATAAAATCGAAGTCTTGTAAAGTATTCTTATGAATTTTTCTTGTTGAATGCAACAACAGCGTCGTTGATAGTCTTAAGCTCGGCGTCAACAGTTGCGGAGTATGATTCTCTCAGCTCTGTCCATGAGAACTGCTTGCCGTTATCGTCAGCCTTGTTTGTGTATTCATAAAGCTTTCTTGTTACGCAGTTGCCGTCTTCGTTTGCATTGTCGTCAGACATTGTGGAAGAAATTCCGTAGCCGTAGTCAAACACCTGATTGTACTCAGAAGATGAGCAGTCAACAATCACCTGATACATATCCTCTGTCCAGTTAGGGTTAGCGTTGAGGAATTTCTCCTTGCCGTTTTCCTTATATGTTTCATCTGTGTTAGCCATTCTGCAGCACTCATACCAGCACTTAACAGCCTCTTTAGCTGTTGAACCTCTTACCCACATATATGCCGTCATATCAGATGTCATGTACTTTTCATCAGTGTTAGGATCAGACGGAACAGGGACCACTCTCCAAGTGTCAGCGTCAGAAGGTCCGTTATTTCCTGTCATAGCCCATGTACCCATGCAGTAGAACAGCAGATTGCCGTCTTTAAGCGCCTGCTTAGCATTGCCAAGCCAGTTGCCGTTTACAAGGTTGTTCTTACCTACCTGATAAAGCAGATCTTCTGCTCTTTCGATATCAGGGTCATTTATATTGTTTGTGAACTTCTCTCCGTCATAGTTTACCATTGTTTTACCGGTCTGCTGAATGACCTGTGTCTGGAACCAACCATTGATACCAAATCTCTCAACATCAGCAGGAGCGTTTGAAACAAACTCCGACATCATGTCATACCAGTTATCCCAATTCCACTCGTTGTTCTGATAAAGTTCATATGGATCGTCAAGACCCTCAGCATCAATAACGTCCTGATCGTACATCATAAGCGTGCCGACTGTGAAGCTTATAGGAGCAACATAATGCTTGCCGCCCATAACGAACTTATCAGCCGCTGTTTCCACATCAGCCCACAACGGATCGTCAAAGTTCACAATATCGTCAACCGGCTGATACATATCCTTAAGCACCTGTGCAGGGAAAGCCATCCACTCATACTTGAAGATATCAGGCACGTTCTGCTGAGCCATGATAGCACTAGCGAGCTGGTCAAATTTTTCGCTGTCAGTTACTCTTGTGTACTCTACTTTACCACCCTTGTTGTTGAAAAGGGTCATCTCAACTGACTTATCCTCGCCCTTTTTCTCGTCAGGGTTAAGGTCATATGTACCCATCCAACGGATAGTTTTCTGAGCGTCGTCAGGGATAGCCTCTATTTCCTGTGTGTCCTCGACCTTAACTTTCTTTACTGTTGATACCTTTGAACTGCTGTCGCCTGTGGAGCCGCAACCTGCAACTGCAAAAACAGATGTAAGCGCTACTGCCAATGCAAGAATCTTCTTGATCTTCATAAAATAATTGACCTCCAAATCAAATGATTTTCTGTCTTAACAACCAATGTTACACTACAATTATAAAGCTTAATGTCCTTTAAGTCAATTCTCATTTTATACAAAGACATTCAAGCCATTTGTATAATTTGAACATTTCAAAAGTAATAAATATTAAAATATTAAACCTTGAGAGGTACTTGAAAAAAAGAGAGAAATGTAGTATAATATGTTTTGCATAATAATCATCACAAAAACGGAGATAAATAAATGAAGAAAATAGAAATTTTCACTGACGGTGCTTGTTCAGGCAATCCTGGGCCGGGTGGATATGGTGTTATACTAAGATATAAAGGCAATTCAAAAGAACTTTGGGGCGGTGATCCCTCTACAACCAATAACCGCATGGAGCTAACCGCTGTTATCACTGCTCTTTCAGCACTGAAAGAGCCATGTGAGGTAGAGCTTTACAGCGACTCAAAGTATATAATCGACGCTGTTACAAAAGGCTGGGCAAAAAAATGGCGTGCAAACAACTGGGTAAAATCGGACAAGAAAAAGGCTCTAAACAGTGATCTGTGGGAAAAGCTTCTTGATCTGCTGGAGGTGCATAAGGTCAATTTCAACTGGGTAAAAGGCCATGCAGGACATCCGGAAAACGAACGTTGTGACGAACTTGCAGTCATGGGCTCAAAGAAATTCAGCAGAAGTTAAATTTCTGTTAAATTAACGAAATCACTTGCATTTTGTAGTAAATAAGTATATAATAAAATAGTAAATCTATATATGAAAGGTATGATTTAATTGGAAAAGAGATTTGTCTATGCAGATAACTCAGCTACGACTAGAGTATCTCAGAAAGCTCTTGACGCCGCTCTGCCTTATTTCACTGAGCTATACGGAAATCCGTCAAGTATATATTCTTTGGGAATGGAATGTGCAAAAGCCGTTCTTAAAGCAAGGGAACAGGTCGCAAACGCTCTTGGGGCGAAGGTCAACGAGATCTATTTCACTGCTGGTGGCTCTGAGTCTGACAACTGGGCTATAAGAGGCTGTGCACAGCTTGGAGAAAAAAAGGGCAAGAAGCATATCATCACAACTGCTTTTGAACATCATGCAGTTCTGCACACTTGTCAGTATCTCGAAAAGCTTGGCTTTGAGGTAACATATCTTCCTGTAGGTGACAAGGGTCTTGTTACTGCACAGCAGGTCGAGGACGCTATCCGTGATGATACCTGCCTTGTTACAATAATGACAGCTAACAACGAGATCGGTACTATACAGCCTATCGCTGAGATCGGCGAAGTTTGCCACAAGCATGGCGTATGGTTCCATACAGACGCTGTCCAGGCTGTAGGAAATATTGACATCAATGTTAAAGATATGAACATTGATATGCTCTCACTTTCAGGACATAAGCTACACGCTCCAAAGGGCGTTGGCGCGCTTTATGTAAAAACAGGCATTAACCTTCCTAACCTTATCTACGGTGGAGCACAGGAGAGAAATAAGCGTGCAGGTACCGAGAACGTACCTTCTATCGTGGCTCTTGGCGTTGCTATAACTGACGCTGTAAAGGATATCCCTGCAAAGAATGAGCGTGTAAGAAAAATGAGAGATAGACTTATCGAGGGGCTTCTTAAGATTCCGGAGTCAAGACTTAATGGTGACACAGAACACAGACTTGCAGGAAACGTAAACATATCTGTTCGAGGAGTAGAAGGCGAGAGCCTGCTGCTTTCACTTGACCTTAAGGGAGTTGCTGCATCATCAGGTTCAGCCTGCACAAGCGGATCACTTGACCCGTCACACGTTCTGCTTTCACTTGGTCTGCCACACGAAGTAGCACATGGCTCACTCAGACTTTCTATCAATGACGAGAACACAGAGGAAGATGTTGATTATATTCTTGAGGTTCTTCCACCTATTGTAAAGCACCTGAGAAGTATGTCACCACTTTGGGAAAGAATTTGCAGAACTGAGAATATTCACGACTATACACTTGATTAGGAGGAATAAAAAATGATATACAGCGAAAAGGTAATGGATCATTTCGCACATCCGAGAAATGTCGGCGAGATTGAAGATGCTGACGGTGTCGGCGAGGTAGGAAACGCCAAGTGCGGAGATATTATGAAAATGTACATCAAGGTCAATGACGGCATTATAACTGACGTTAAGTTCAAGACTTTTGGTTGCGGTGCGGCTGTTGCTACATCTTCTATCGCTACAGAAATGATAAAGGGTAAAAAGCTTGAAGACGCTTTGAAACTTACAAACAAGGCAGTTGTTGAGGCTCTTGACGGTCTGCCGCCAGCAAAGCTTCACTGCTCTGTTCTTGCGGAGGAAGCAATGAAAGCCGCTGTTTCTGACTACTATAAAAGACAGGGTATAGATCCAACTCCGTTCGTAGGTAAGCAGTCTGCTCCTGATTGTGAGAACTGCAATGGCTGATAAAGTTCTTGTGGCAATGAGTGGCGGCGTTGACAGCTCTGTTTCGGTCAAGCTCCTTCTTGATGAGGGTTATGACGTGGCAGGAGCTACCATGCGGCTCTACAGCAATGAGGACATCGGTCTGGATAAAACAAGAACGTGCTGTTCTCTCAATGATGTAGAGGACGCACGTTTTGTTGCTTTTAAACTAGGCATTGATTTCCATGTATTCAATTTTTCTGATGATTTTAAGCACTATGTTATCGACAATTTTGTTGATACATATCTGGCAGGCGGCACGCCTAATCCGTGTATCGAGTGCAACAAACATCTGAAATTCGCAAAATTCTATGAGCGTGCAAAGCTGCTGGGTTTTGACCATATCGCTACGGGGCATTACGCTACCAGAGAGTTTGACGAAAAGTCAGGCAGGTGGCTTCTGAAACGCTCACCTGACAGGTCAAAGGATCAAAGTTATGTGCTTTACAGCATGACTCAGGAACAGCTTGCTCACACTCTCTTCCCCGTTGGCGAGATGCACAAGGACAAGATCCGTGATATTGCAGAAGAAAACAAGCTTATAAATGCAAACAAGCCTGACTCTCAGGACATCTGCTTTATCCCTGACGGTGATTACGCAGGCTTTATCACAAAACGCTGCGGTGAACAGCAGTCGGGAGATATCGTTCTTTCTGACGGCACAAAGCTTGGTAAACACAAAGGTCTGATACACTATACTATTGGACAGCGAAAGGGCGTAGGCATTTCATATAGCGAACCGCTTTTCGTTGTTACAAAAGATATGGAACATAACAGGCTTATTATGGGCAAGGCTGATGAAATATACAGTGACAGCCTTGTGGCAGGAGATGTGAACTTTATTCCGTTTGACACCCTCACAGAGCCTATAACCTGCACTGCTCAGACACGTTATCATCAAAAGGACGCTGAATGTACAGTTTCACCAATGAATGATGGCAAGGTACTCGTGACTTTTAAAGAACCTCATAAAGCTATCTCAAAGGGACAGGCAGTGGTTTTCTATGACGGTGAATACGTTATCGGAGGCGGAACTATATTATAAAAAAAGCCCCACGGAATTCATT